>Ga0209188_1000127_pt1 | contig 87655 bp, 64 predicted proteins | sample C_130625_EF_Meta_FD_187307 | JGI IMG/M metagenome (GOLD analysis project Ga0209188, IMG submission 187307) | Freshwater microbial communities from Lake Croche, Canada to study carbon cycling - C_130625_EF_MetaG (SPAdes) (version 2) | ecosystem: Environmental > Aquatic > Freshwater > Lake...
ATTTGCTGCAATAGCTCCAATTTGTAGCGGCTCTCTTGCTCCTACTTTACCTTCTTCATCTATTGAAGGAATCGCAGGAACTTGGTTGCCTACTACCATCAGCAATACAGTAAGTGGCCTATATGTTTTCACTCCTCTTGCTGGTTTATGTGCTGATACCGCTTCTATTTTTATTACGATTACTCCTAAAACAAAACCAACATTTGCTGCAATAGCTCCAGTTTGTAGCGGCTCTCTTGCTCCTACTTTACTTACTTCATCTATTGAAGGAATCGCAGGAACTTGGTTGCCTATTACCATCAGCAATACAGTAAGTGGCTTATATGTTTTCACTCCTCTTGCTGGTCTATGTGCTGATACCGCTTCTATTTTTATTACGATTACTCCTAAAACAAAACCAACATTTGCTGCAATAGCTCCAATATGTAGCGGCTCTCTTGCTCCTACTTTACCTTCTTCATCTATTGAAGGAATCGCAGGAACTTGGTTGCCAGCTACTATAAGCAATACAGCAAGTGGCTTATATAAATTCACTCCTGCTTCTGGCTTATGTGCTGATACGGCTTCTATTTTTGTAACGGTGAATAACAAGACAAAGCCAACATTCGCAACTATTGTAGTTCCTTGCAACCTTACCATAATTCCTACATTACCTGTAGTGTCTTTAGAAGGCATCAAGGGAACATGGAATCCTAGTGTGATTTCTACAGTTAGTAGCGGTTATTATTTGTTTACTCCCGATGCAGGCCAATGCTGCGACACTGCTAGCATATTTGTATTAGTAACCAAAATAGGTAAGCCCACCTTCAATCCTATTGCCAATATTTGTAGCGGCTCAACAGCGCCTTCTTTACCAGCAACATCTAAAGAAGGATTTGCAGGTACTTGGTTGCCTGCTACCATCAGCAATACAACAAGTGGCTTATATGTTTTCACCCCTATAAATATCATATGTGCTGATACCGTTTCTATTTATGTGACTGTAAACAACAGAATTCAACCCACGTTTGCGCCTATGGCCCCATTCTGTTCTGGTACACCCGCACCTGCTCTTACCGCTACTTCGCTGGAAGGAATTACGGGTTCTTGGTCGCCAACCACTATTGATAATACCCAATCAGGCGTTTATGTGTTTTTGATTTCCGCAGGAGAATGTGCATTATATCCAACTCCTCTAAATGTACAAGTATTGGATAAGCCTAGTTTGCCATTGATATCCGGACCGAATTCTGTTGCTGTTGGGGAATTAATTTCGCTTTCAGCAAATGCTACCAATGGCGTATGGTCTAGTACAAATACAAGTATTGCTACCATCAACCCAAATGGAGAAATTACTGGTGTTTCCGCAGGAATTGATACCATCAAATACGAGGTTAAAAACATTTGTGGCAATAATTCTAATTTCACCATTGTGGAGGTTACATCCTTAAACGTTTATATCCCAAATACATTTAGTCCGAATGGTGATGGCAAAAACGATTTGCTCTACATAAGGGGTAATGGTAGTTTGTATCCTTCGGTTGAAATAAGAATTTTTAATCAATGGGGCAATCAAATATTCGAAGGAAAAGGAGCCGTTAACAATCCTGCTATTGCTTGGAATGGTACTCAAAATGGCAAAGTGCAACCAACTGGCGTGTATATTTATGTAGCCAAAATAACCAACAATAAAGGCGAAACCTTTATTAAAAAAGGATCGATAAGTTTGATTAAATAATTTCGAGTTATTTATATTAAAAAACGTCTTAGTACTTAAAATGCTAGGACGTTTTTTTATGTAACATGAATTTCCTTTTACTGATTTATTATATAAAAAAAATGTTTACTTTTTAAATGATATTTACATTAATTCAAAGAATTAAATGTTCCAATATGCCAGAGAATGCCAGAAGGATCGTGGAGAAAACATTCTCTTCCCCAAAGTTGGTATTGTATGGGTACTAACTTGGTTCCTTTGAATTTTATGGGCAAGTCCAAGGCTAATAACATTGTATAATACGCTTCAACATCTGCTACTTGTAAAAACACCATCGTATTATCTACCCAATCTTTTACATAAGCACATTGCAAATAAAACCCAAAAACATTTGACTGAAATAAGCAAATATTCTCACTCAAAACTATTTCTTCAAAGCCCCATTCACGATAAAAAGCCCTTGACAATTGATAATCTAATGCGCCTACAAAAGGACGGACAGAAACAATTTGTTGATTCATAAATGATAACACTTTAGGATGTAATATAATATGGTTAAGTATTATCGATTAAGATAAAAAACCAACAACCTATCAGGAGTTGCCAAAATTAATAAATGAGATAATCATTGTATTTGGCTTCGCTAGTGCTTGCCCAAATATCTTTTCCGGTGTTGCACAGTTTCACCAGTTTTAAATAAAGGGCATTGCCAGCTTCTGTTCGTTCTTCGGTGGCAATTTCACGATCGTTAATAGCATCTAATTGGTTTTCTATTGCATCTTCAAAACTGATGGAAGTTGATTTTAAATCGGCAATTTGTGCAGCAGTTACCCCCTCTTCGCTCAACCTTGTCAAAAAGAAAGTAGCTGTTTTAGCCACTCTGTTGCCGCATCTAAACAACTCAGTATCTGTTTTTTCATCTAAACCTTTAAAACCAAAACGGGCATATCTAGCAGTGTACTCTCCAAAAATATTTTGAGCAACCGTACGAATCTTTCTAATTTTTTCTTTTAACATTTTCTCTATTTTTAATTTTTCTTCTGTTGCTACTTGTTTAAAACCGTCAAATTCTAAATCTGTAGGCAAATCGGAAAAGGCACTCGCTTGTACTTCTAAGGGAGTAAAATGGGTAGCTTCCTTATAGTTTCTTTTTTCAAATTCCAATATATCCCTTCTAGCTGAAGAAATTTTATCACGGCATTCAGTAAATAGTCTGGCATCAGACATATTGTAAATACGTTTAAGCACTTTCTTTCCCATAAATTGAATATTAATTTATTGAATCACGAAAATAAGAAGCGTATTGTATCTAAGCAAAAAAAAAATTTTGGAATAATGCGTTTCATTTTCTTCAAAAACAAAACAAAGAGGATAAGTTTAATTGATAAGATGTTTATAGGGATACCTTAATTTCTACAAAATAGTTATTATTTGTGTTAAACGGACACTTAGTTAATATATATTTATATTTAGATATAGTAATATTTGTATTAGATAGATTAAAATGCTATTTAGATGTATTAAATAAGGCATTAAATACTTTAAAAAAAATGTATATTTAACTAAAGTATAATTAGATATAATAATATTTTATTTAGATACATTAAAAGGAGTCAATTTGGCTATAAAAAATAAATACTTATTCTAAATAAAGACAAAATGGCAATTGCAGTAAATTTTATTTATAAAATATAATATAGTGTTACAAAATAAATATTGTTTTTATAAATGAAAAATATACGCTTGATATATTGTTATGATAAAATAGCTAGATGTAAATGTTTTTCTGACATCTAATTGCTATAAAGATTTAAAGTACTGTTAATAGAGGGTTTTTATGCTAAGTTGAATGATAAATTATTATGCGATTAAAGGGTACAACAGGAAAGTAGTAATTATTTAAAGGCTCCGCTTCGTGAGTGCTAGCGCTCCGCTTATTTCATTTCACTTTGGTTCACATCAATCCTTCTTTTCTAGGATATTAATTAAGCTAAAGTTTTATACGCAACATAGTTTTTCCTAATCAACTTAAAAGCATCTACAAAACCAACCAATAAAACAATTCCTCCAATAAGCCTTATTAAAAAAGATAGATGAAGAGGTTAATACTAAAGATCTTGTTTTCAAATTAATTTTTATCTGGTGTAATAAAATAATTCTTATGTGGAACCGTTTATTGGTGCAGTTTTTCATTTGCCAAAATGTATAGGTAATACTAGTTAAAAATTTAATGTAATTGATGAATCCCTTTCAAGAAAAGTAGCAACCCATTTATTTAAGGGGTTTGCTAGATTTACCAAGGCTTGCATTTTTGCATCAATAAAAATTAAAATATAAATATAATAAAATGAAAAAAGTTACTTTAGTTGCACTTGCATTAGCCGCTTTAACTGCTTGTTCTAAAAAAGATGATATGAACTCATCGAATGCATTAGATGGGAATATTGCACCATCTGGATTTAAATACAAAACCACCAAAGAGGTTTCAGTAGATGTAACAGTTTTAACCAATGTTGAACAAGGTATTAATGGTGTTCCAGTTTCTATTTATGGTTTGTATAATAATGAGTTGAATAAAGTAGGTACTGCGGTAACTGATGCTGCTGGAAATATCAAAACCTCTGTTTCTGTACCATCATATATTGATTCATTTGTAGTAAGCCCAAATTATATTGGAGTAATTAATGATGTAAAAACCTTTATTTCTTCTAGTAATTCTATAAAACTTACCCTAGGTGGAGCAAAAGGCGTTGTTGGTAATTTTGCTGGAACTTTTAGTAAATCATCTCAAAGTTATGTTGGAAATACAATTCCTTCTCGTGGTGTAAGTGTCTTTGATATCAATGGTACAAAAACAAATACTATTTTCAAATATGTTACTAATGCTGGTGCAGACGCATTAGGAAAACCTAATTTTTTAGAACCAACAAACGATGTAATTAGTAAAGATTTATTAGCTAATATAAATTATTCAGTTCCAGAAGGAAAAAATTTGGCTAATTCCGTGAAAGGATCATCTTATTTAAGTAGCAATGCAACTTCAAATATCAATTTAGTTTCTGCTAGCGATGTATGGTTAACTTTTGTTCATGAGGGTGCAGGAAACAGAAATTCTTTAGGATTTTATACTTATCCTACAAACAACCCACCTACCTCTTTAGCAAATATTGATACCATTACGTTTGTTTTTCCTAATTCAAGTCTCTATGGAAGTGGGGGTAATTTGCAATCTGGCAATAAAGTAAAACTAGGCAATTTCAAAGCAGGAACTACTATTGGGTTTGTACTTTATAGCGATGGTTGGAATGCTAGTCTTGGTGGCGCAAATGTGAAAACTGGTAATACAGCCTTCTTTACTGATTCCTATTTGAATCCTGAAAAAAAGGCAACTAATAGAAAGCATACCGTTTTATTAGATTACAAAGATGTAAATAATGGTAATACCCCTTTTTACATTGTTGGATTTGAAGATTTAAATAGAGAATCGGGAGGGTGTGACCATGATTTTAATGACAATTTATTCTATGTTACATCAAACCCTATTACCGCGATTGATCGCACAGGGATTTTGCCTGTTGATATAGCAAAAGATTCCGATGGAGACGGAGTGAGTGATGCCTTAGATGCTTATCCAAACGATGCGAGCAAAGCTTATGATACTTACTATCCTAGTGCAAACCAATGGGGAACACTTGCTTTCGAAGACAATTGGCCAATGCAAGGTGATTACGATTTGAACGATTTGGTAGTAAGCTATCGTTATAAATTGGTATCAAATGCACAAAACAAAGTTGTTGAAATAGCGGGTGATTTTGCACCAATAGCAGCAGGAGCAAATTACGAGAATGCATTGGGAATTCAATTACCACTTAACAGTGCAAGCGTTGCATCTGTTTCAGGACAAAGATTGGCAGATAACTACATTAAATTAAATGGTAATGGTACTGAAAATGGTCAAAAAAACGCAGTCTTTATTCCATTTGATGGTAGTAAACAACTTATAAACAATCCAAATGGAGCAAACTTTGTGAATACTGTTGCAAACAATACAAAAGTTTCAGGTGATACCGTACGAGTGATAGTAAAGCTAGTTTCTCCGATTGAATCATTAGCCCCTGCTACATTCAATCCTTTCTTAATTAGTGATAAACGTAGAGGATATGAAGTGCACTTACCTAGCTTTCCACCTACTGATTTAGCAGATAAAACATTATTTGGTACAAATAGTGACGCTTCTAATAGCACTACTGGTACTTATTATGTAACAAAAAACAATTATCCTTTTGCTTTAAACTTTGCAGATGCATTTAGCTATCCTGTTGAAACAATTTCAATTAGTCAAGCTTATTCACACTTCTCTGACTGGACACTTTCAGGTGGTAAATCATATACAGATTGGTATAAAAATACTGGATTTGGCTACAGAGTAAACACAAATATTTACAATAAATAGATTTTTCAATCTAATAAAAAAGCCTCGTTACTTTATTTTAGTAACGAGGCTTTTTATATATTCAAAGTTTAATTTATTTCAATCCTAGTACTTCTTTCATCCCAAAATATCCCTTTTTGCCAATAATATATTCGGCAGCTAAAACAGCTCCTTTTGCAAAGCCTTCTCTATTATGAGCTGTATGGATAATTTCTATATCATCAATAAGAGAAGCATATTTTATCTTATGAGTACCGGGTGCTGGATCAATTCGTTTACTAATAATTTCTAGCTCTTCCGAAGAATCACTTAAATGGTTTACCCATTGTTTCTTCTTGTCTTGATTTTCTAAAATTTGTTCTGCCAAAGTAATGGCAGTTCCGCTTGGGGCATCTTTCTTCTCTGTATGATGAATTTCTTCTAATTGTACATTATATGTAGGATATTGGCTCATTAGTTTAGCTAAATAAGTATTTAACTCAAAAAACAAGTTTACTCCAATACTAAAATTACTTGCATACACAAATGCACCATCGTTTGAATTACAAATATCTTGTACTCTATTCAATTCATTTAACCAACCTGTACTTCCACATATTACAGGAATACCTGCTTCAAAACATTTAATTAAGTTTTCTACTGCATTATGAGGATTGGTGAATTCTATTGCCACATCACATTTACACAGATTTTCTTTTGTAAAAGCCTCTTTGTTAGTAGAACTGATTTTAAGAAGTATTTCATGGCCATTGGCAATAGCAACTTTTTCTATTGCTTTACCCATTTTGCCATAACCTATCAATGCAATTTTCATAGATAAAAGATTTTATGCTGATTAATTAACTATTACCAATTGTGAATGATATTGCGCTTGGGCGATTTGAAATTAAAAGCCAAATTAATGCTTGGTGTATTATTAAAAATGTTATAGGATGGTTCTACGTGCATGCTCAAATCGCTAGATACATCAAAGTCTTTTAAATGTCCAAACACAGTTGCATCAACCACATTCACTCCCCAAAGAATTAAAAACCAAAATACGGAGTAATCTCTGTCTCTTCTAAAGGCGTTTCTATAGGTTTGAAGAGAATACAAATCAAGCTTTAATAGTTTAGAATCTATATTGGCAATATCGGCAGTATCAGATTTATTTACGTATTGCTTATACCGAGCTTCGTAAGCAAACTTTGTTTTCTTGTAATAGCTATTATTGTAGAAGAATGTAATGGTTGGGATGGATAATGCACCATAAATAATAGGTATTTTCCAATATTCTCTATTATACGCTTGCCCCCAACCTGGTAATATTGCTGATCGTTTGGTAGCTATTCTGGCACTGTGTTTTTTCTTATTACTACTTGCAGATGATTCATTTACAACCATATTTTGCAGGGAGTCTTTGGTAGCCATTAATGTATTGTTTCCCAAACTATCTTTATTAGATTGGCTTAATCCATAAAAGGAAAACATACAAAAAAGGGAGACAAAGAAAGAAATACGGGCTAAAAACATAATTAGATTAGCTTACAACAATATTCATTTGGGCTAAAATCTTGTTTAGCTCTTCTAATGAGAAATATTCAAGCGTAATGCTTCCTGTTCCATTTTTATTAACAGCCATTTTAACTTTTGTGCTAAAATGTGAAGCTAAATTATCTTCTATCTTCTTATATGCAGGTGGAAGTGATGGTGCTGCTGGCTTTGGAGACAGCTTTTCATTCTTATATAAATTCCTTACTAATTCTTCCGTTTGCCTTACGCTTAATCCTTTGTTCTTTATTTCAGCATAAACAAATAATTGTTTATCAACTGTATCAATATTAATTAAAGCCCTTGCATGACCCATGCTTAAGCTACCATTGCGAACTGCAAAAAGAATATCTGGAGGTAATTTTAGTAATCGAATATAATTGGTAACGGTGCTTCTTTCTTTCCCCATACGTTCTGCTACTTGTTCTTGCGTATAGTTCAGTTCGTCCATCATCCGTTTATAGCTTAGTCCTATTTCTACGGCATTAAGGTTTTCTCTTTGTAAATTTTCTAGAAGAGCTAGTTCTAATAATTGGCTGTCGTTGGCTTCTCTTATATAAACTGGCACATCTTCAAGCCCAGCTATTTTACTTGCTCTATACCTTCTTTCACCCGCTATAAGCTGGTAAGTTCCATCTGCAAGTTTGGCAACTGTAAGTGGTTGGATAATATCGTGTAACTTAATAGAAGCAGCTAATTCATTCAAAGCAGTTTCATCAAAATCTCTTCGAGGCTGCTTAGGATTGATTACAATTTTATCTAAGGTAATTCGTGTAGAAGTGGTTACTTTTTCTACTACTTCATTCTTTAACTTACCTTCTGTGGTTTGCAAGTCGCTATCAATATTTTGCAATAAAGAGCGAATGCCTTTACCTAATAAATCTTGTTTTAATTTGGATGATGCCATATACTATTTTCAGCTTATCTATTTACTTGAATGAATGCAAGTAAAACGAAGCAATTTGCAATAAATTAAATGATTATGTTGATTCTTGATGTTGTATGTAAAATGCTTGTTTATTCCAATATTCTTTGCTCGTTGGTCATTTTTGTCATACCATTCTTCTGTAATATTTCCTTAGCCAAATTGAGGTAGTTGTTTGCTCCTTTACTTTCAGCATCATATAAAATAACTGGTTTACCCACACTTGGAGCTTCGCTTAGTTTGGTATTTCTATGAATAATGGTTGAAAATACTATATCATCAAAATGTCTTCTTAGTTCGCTTACCACTTGGTTGCACAATCTTAAACGACCATCATACATAGTCATTAAGATACCTTCAATTTGTAAATTTGGATTCAATCGGCTTTGAACAATTTTTACAGTATTTAAGAGTTTGCCCAAACCCTCTAATGCAAAGAATTCACATTGTACCGGAACAATTACACTGTCTGCTGCAACCAAAGAATTTACTGTTATCAATCCTAAAGAAGGAGAACAATCAATTACAATAAAATCATATAAGTGCCCAACAAGCTCAAGAATGTTTTTCATTACATTCTCTCGATGAGGGTAATTTATCATTTCTATTTCAGCTCCAACCAAATCTATATGACTTGGTAAAACATCTAAATGAGGTATCTCGCTTTTAAGAATTACATCTTCTGCTTTGGCATTATTCACCATGCAATCATACAAACTGCTTGTTATATTGTGTAAATCAAAGCCTGTTCCAGTAGTGCTATTTGCCTGAGGATCTGCATCTACCAACAATGTTTTGTATTCTAATACAGCGAAACTAGCTGCCACATTTATAGCTGTTGTAGTTTTACCTACACCACCTTTTTGATTTGCTACTCCTATTATTCTTGCCATTTCTATTTACTTCTTTTGCCTTATTTCTATTTTGATAATGTTGCTAGTATGGTAGAGCAGTTGCTAAAAAACTTTGTAAAACTCCTATTCAAACAATCATCATCTTTATTTATGTAAGGCGGCAAATGTAAAAGAATAGAGCACTATAAAAATGATAATATTCATTAAATAGGTAAGTGTGAGTAAATAGATTTAATAATAATGTTATTGCTCACTACTTATCTATTTTTCATTACCATAAAGGCAGATAGGTTTATTTATAGGGAAAAGAAAGAACGCATTGTTTTCATTTTTATAACTACATCTAGCACCTAAATAAAAGAATCTATTCAGAGTAATATTTAATCTATATAAAAACTTACAACTTAAAACCTACCACCTACCACCTAATTCAAATTAGGATTTACAGTTGGTTCTACAAGATTTATTTCACTATAATCCTTTATTTCATTGTACAAAGTATCTCTTTCAATTGGTTGCCTATGTGCTTGTTTAATAAGGGTAACCAATTGAGCTGTTGTCATAGAAGGTGTCTGTTCTTCGCTTCCAGCCATTGCATATATCTTGGTGCTGTCATCAATTGTTCCATCAATATCATTTACGCCAAAGTTTAAAGTCAATTGTGCATTTTGGCGGCCAAGCATTGGCCAATAAGCTTTGATATGAGGAAAATTATCTAAATATAATCTAGCCACTGCATACACTTTCATGTCTTCAACTGTAGTGCTTTCTGCAATATGGCTCATGTCATTGTCTTTATTCCTAAACTTTAATGGAATAAATGTATTAAACCCTCCTGTTTCATCTTGCAAAGTTCTCAATCTATCCATGTGGTCTATTCTATCGGCAAACGATTCAATGTGACCATACAACATGGTAGCATTTGAGTGCATGCCTAGTTTGTGTGCTGTTTTATGAATGTGCAACCATCCTTCAGCATCTACTTTGTCTTCACAAATTTGTTTGCGAATAGCAGGTGCAAATATTTCTGCTCCACCACCAGGCAATGAATCTAAGCCCGCTTCATGCGTTATTCTCATTCCTTCTTCGGTAGATACTTTGGCTTTTCTAAACATATAATCTAGTTCTACCGGTGTAAATCCTTTTATATGCAATTCAGGGTGATGCGCTTTTATGGCTTTTAATAGGTCAACAAAAAAGTTCAAGTTCATTTTTGGATGCACTCCACCTACAATATGCACTTCTGTTACTGGCTGACCATCGTATTTTTTCACAATGTTGAGCATCTGCTCAATAGTCAATTCCCATCCTTCTTCCTTGTGTGCATACAAGCGAGAGTATGAGCAAAACTTGCAACTGAATACACAAACATTGGTGGGTTCTATATGAAAATTTCTATTAAAATAAGTTTTGTTGCCATGTTTATCTTCTCTTACATAATTGGCCAATATGCCTAAAAATGCTAGAGAGCCTTTTTCAAAAAGGGTTACTCCATCTTCAAAACTAATTCGTTGTTTGTTTAAAATCTTGCTACCAATTCTTTGTAAATCTGCATCTTTTTCATTTGTTATTAGTGCCGATGTATTAGAAAAACTTGTGGACATATTGATTATTTTGATTCAGCAAAAGTGGCTAAAAAACTTATACCACTGCATTATAATTGGGAAATGTTGTAAAACGATACTTATTCTTTATTGTTTGATTTGTAAAGGATTAGAAAGTTTTTCTTTATAATTAAATGGATGAATGCATGGTTATATATGATGATAAATATGCTATGTTGGATTAAAAGAGCATGATTAAATACATAAGCTGAATATTTCTCGGCGAGGTTTGCTCCCATTCTCGGCGATGTTTTATTCCTTTTTCTCAGCGACAAATTATAATTTTCTCGTAGACAAAATTTTGTTTTCTCGTCGAGAAAATTGAAAAACATAGTTTATAAAATAAACATTAGTAGTAAAGAATATAAAAATCAATTGACTAATCTATTTGAGAGCAAAGAGTAAATAATTTGTTCATCATTATTACAATACAATCATAATTTAATTGGTTATTGTTAAGTAATTTTTTATTTTTTAATAATTTAAATTAGCAAAAAGCAAAACGTGTATTCTATCCATTTATATTCGTAACGGTTTTTTTATTTAATACTTTATATCTCTTTTTTGAAGAATGGCTTTTGAATCGCGTCTTGCAGGTCTATATCAACTTAGTTTAATTGATGATAAAAAGGATGAAAGCCTTGATACATTGGTAAAATTAGCTGCCTCTATTTTCGATGCTAAATTGGTTTTCATTACTGTTGTTGATAAAGATAGGCTTTGGTTTAAAGCAACATTTGGCTCAAATGTGAGTGAAATTCCCCTTAAAGGAAGTTTTTGCGAAATAACTTTAAAAGAAGAAGGGTTTTTTCAGATAGAAAACGCAGTAATTCATCCAATATACTCTTCCAACGCTTTAGTTGTAAATCCCCCACACGTAAAATTTTATGCAGGATATCCCTTAACTATATTTAATAATGCATTTGTTGGCACTTTGTGCATATTAGATGATAAACCCAAAAAACTAAGCAATACACAAATAGATCAATTTATTGCTATTGCAGACATTGCAAAAGGTATTTTACAATCAGAATTAGATAAGAAAGCAGTGAATTCTGTTTTTGATACTTATTTAAAAAGTACATCAGAGGCAATGTGCATTGTAGTACCAGAAAACTTTACCATCGTTTCTTTCAATCAATTGTTTGCTGCTACCATAAAGATAATTCATGGAGTAGAAATGAAAGTGGGTGATACGATTGACCAATATTTTGATGGAATTAATCTTTCAAATTTCATAATTGGCATTGAAAAAGCCATGCAAGGAGAAGCTTCTACTGTAGAAAGGATAGTGAATTTCGAAAAGTTTTCAGTGTGGTACTATATGCAATATATGCCTATAAGAAATGCAAACGGAGTAGTAATAGCTGTTGCTTTTACTGCCAAAAACGTAACTAATGAACATAAATACATTGATTTGTTGAATGAAACCAATCAATTGGCAAACGTGGGGGGATGGGAAATGAACCTAATAACAAATGAAGTTATTTGGACAACAGTTACAAAAGAAATATTAGAAATATCTGAAGATTATCAGCCCAATACAGATTCTTTCATTGAATTTATTGACAGAAAGGATGTAAGAGAATCGCTTATTGAACTTACAAAAGAAGCAATAAATGAAGGTGCTGCGTTTAAGTTAGAGTTGCCAATAATAACCCAAACAGGTGTTTCAAAATGGGTGGTAATAAATGCCAAAACTGCTTTTAGCGATGGAAAGTGTATTAGATTGTTTGGTGCGCTACGCGATATAAGTAACGAAAAGGAAATGCGCCGTTCGCTTATTGAAAGTAGAGAACAATACAAAGGGATTGTTGATAATTCGAGTGATATTATTTATGAATTAGATAGCAATGGCTATTATCAATTTGTATCTAAAGTTTGGCATCAATTATTAGGACATTCAATAGAAGAAGTATTGGGCAAACATTTTACATTCTTCATGCACCAAGATGATATAAAGTCTTTTCAACAATATATAAATGACTTGATTGGTGGAAAAGAGCTTGAACAAATGGTGGAATATAGAATGAGGCACAAAAACGGTCATTATGAGTGGCACGAGTCATCATGCAGTACTACAAAAAGAAATGGGGAACTATTTGTTTTAGGTATTGGAAGAGAAATTACTCAAATAAAAGCTGATCAAGATAAGCTTCGTACACTGAATGAACAACTCATTGAAAATACAGAAAGGCTAAAAGAATCTGAAAAAAACTATAGTGATTTGTTCTTACTAAGTCCTCAGCCGATGTTTATTTATGATTTAAAGACTTATCAATTTATTAAAGTAAACCAGGCTACTTTAGTACAATATGAATATAACCAAGATGAATTTTTACAAATGAATTTGCTTGATATTAATCATAAAGACCAACAGCCGGGGCTTACAGATTTTTTGAAAGAGAAATCAACAATCGTAGAAAAGTATGCGCTTAGAGGTAAGCATGTAAAGAAAAGTGGAGAGGTAATAGATGTAGATGTGTATAGCAGTATGCTAATCCAACAAAACAATGCTTATAGAATAGTATTGGTAATTGATATAACAAAACAATTAAAAAGGATTGAAGAAATAGAAAAGCAAAATGGGCTTTTGAAAGATATTGCTTGGATTCAATCTCATATTGTTCGTGCACCATTATCTAATATTATGGGTTTGATAAATATTCTTAACAGTCCAATGAATAAGAAAGAAAATGAAGCAGAATTATTTTTCAAAATACTTGATGAAGCTAAAAAGCTAGACTTGATTGTAAGAGATATTACGCAAAAAGCAAATGCAGCAGAAGTAGAAATTAAATCATTGGCTTTAGACTATAACATATAACTAGAATTCTTTACAATTACTTCTTTTTGGTATTTAATACTTTTAAAAAGCCAATGCCTAAAATACTTTTGGTTTGTAATCCTGGTGATTTGCCATCAGATCCAAAAATGCGTACATCATCATCATAAATCAAATCCAAACTATATGTTGCACTAAAATATTTATTAATTCTAAAATTAATTTGATTGGTCATAAATACATCTACATTTTGTGGGTTGTGACTGTAATTAGAGAATAAATCAATCCTTCCTTTGTAAATCACATTTTTATCAAAACTATTTGAATAGTTTACAGTTGCAAATGCACCTCGTTCTGTTTTTACATTTTTTCCAGTATCTACACCATAAGCTGCTTTGTTTGCTAATTGCTGATTGGCAACAATTACCCAACGAGAAGTAAGAGGAGAAAGGAACACAGATAATTTAGTATCAGGCTTATAATCAAAACCAAGAGAAAGCAACAAATATGCTGGTGATAATAAGGATGAAGAAAAAGTTCCTACATTATTATTATAAGTGTACCCATCAAAAAACTGAGAACGAAAATCGAATAAGGAAGATAAATACCATTTACCCAAAGTATCCATTTTATAGTTGTACTTACTTAAAAAATCAAACCGGTCATCATTCTTTCTTCCTCCTAAACTTGTTGTTTGTACAAAACCAAGATTCATATCATAGTTATTGTCCCAAGAAAAACGTTTCTTTTGGTAAAAGAAAAAATAGTTGAGGTATGAACTGATTGCCAATGAAAAATTATCACCACCAGCCGCCCAATTGCTCAGCGAACCTTGAGATAAAGAGAAATTAAGCAATCCTCCTTGTTTCCAATTCCAATGGCTAGTATCTATATCTTTTTTTACTGTTTTGGATGTTTCAGCCCTTAGGTTTTTCACTACTACATCTTGTGCTTGTGCTAATTGCTGCAAAAGGACAATACATGAAATGAGTAACAGTTTTTTCATAATTAAATTTTGCTCAGCGGTAAAAATAGGAGTTTACCATATTTGATAAGTTTAGATAACTATTAGCAATATCTATAGATTTTATATTTTTAAAATGTATAGGTTTCTAATGAACAATAATATTAAAATTACTAATCCACCCCAATTAATCTCAAAAGATTACTAAATAAAAGAACCAATACTGCCCCCACAACATTCAGCCAAAGAAATCCTAGACCAATGATATCAAATTTATCTAAGGTAAATAAGGTAATTACAATTATTTCAGTAGCAATTGCAGCACAAAACACGGCAGTACCTTTTACTTTTTTGGTATAAAATGCTACTAAGAAAATGCCGAGTATTACTCCATAAAACAATGAACCAAGTATGTTCACAGCTTCTATTAAACTGCCAATACCAGACGATAATTCAGCAGTTATAATACTAAAAATCCCCCAAGCAAAAGTGTAATACTTGGAGGTTATGTATTCTTTTTGTCCATGCTGTGTATCATCTAAGTGGTTTTGTTTTTTAGGAAATATCTTTTTATGAAAATCTATCATAGTGCATGATGCAAGTGAATTTAGCGCAGCAGAAATAGACCCCCAAGCACTCATAAATATGATAGCAATTAATAATCCTACAAGTCCTTTGGGAAGAAAGTCTATTACAAATCGTAGAAAAATATAATTGGTGTCGTTTGTATCAGCAGTAGGAATGGCTTTTTTAATGGTGTTTTTATAATTTTTTTGAATACTAGCAAGTTGAGCCGCATTAGCAACAATGGCAGTTTTGGTAGAGGGCTGCTGTTGATTATTAAGATAGCTAAGGCTATAATTTCGTTGGGCTGTTTGTTTTGCGTAATAATCTTGCTCAAGACGCGTTAATTGCTGATGATATGCTGTTTGATGCGCCCTTGCTTGTAAGGCTTTATTAAAGAAAATAGGCGATCCATTAAACTGGTAAAAGCCAAACAACATTGCTCCTAATAAAAGAATACAGAATTGCATGGGCACTTTTACAATACCATTCATTAGTAATCCAACTTTACTCTCAGTACTATCTTTTGCTGTAAGGTATCTGCCTACTTGCGATTGATCGCTTCCGAAATAAGATAGTGCTAAAAAGAATCCTCCTATAATACCACTTACAATATTGTATTTATCTTTTAGATCAAACCCTTTTGGAGAAAACCCTGTAGTTATTACATTGAGCTTCCCGCTTACTCCACTCAATTTTAAAGCTTCAGACATACCAATTCCCTTTGGTAAAGCATGAATCATACAATAAGCTGCTGCAAAAAGTCCCGTAAATATGATACCCATTTGCAATTGTTGGGTATAAGCAATGGCTTTCGCTCCACCTGAAACAGTGTAGATTATTAAAAGTCCACCCATTACCAAATTTGTCCAAAAAATATCCCAACCAAGTAAGGAAGAAAGTATGATAGAAGGTGCATAAATACTTACACCTGTAGACAATCCTCTAGAAAGCAAAAAAAGGCTAGACGCAAAAGTGCGGGTTCGTACATCAAAGCGGTTTTCTAAAAACTCATAAGCAGTAAATACTTTTAGCTTATGAAACTGTGGCACAAATGTGATACACAATACTACCATTGCTAATGGCAACCCAAAATAATATTGTACAAAGCGCATCCCATCTGTAAATGCCTGCCCCGGAGCAGAAAGAAAAGTAATGGCACTAGCTTGTGTGCCCATTATACTTAGCAAAACCAAATACCAAGGCATACTTCTATTACTTAAGAAATATCCTTCTAAATTTTTAGTGGTTTTGCTTTTATACAATCCATAAGAAATAATTACCGTAAGTGTGCATACTAGCACTATCCAATCTAGAGAACTCATGCAAAATGTTTAGTAAACCAAATAAAAAAGCCAATCATGCTTATCAAAAAGAGAATTACAAAAAAATACCATTGCCTCCATGAACTAAACAAGGGTATATTGTTTTTATTTCTACTCATTAAACTAGTATTATACTATAAATAATTAAATAAATCTTATAGCCACGAAGATGTTGTTTTTTGTTTTGTTAGTCTTAAAAATAAGGTTATAATTAGTTTTATTTTTTATTTATAGATTTAACCCAGATTATACAATAAGATTTGTAGTGAGAGCCTAAAAGGCAAAATAGATAAGTGTTTTAGGTTATTTTTTGGATAATATAATATAGAGATATTATGAGGTCAAAAAATGTTCTAAAGTGCTTAGCTATGAAGTGTTTTGGGTTCGTAATAGAATTTCTATTGCATAATCTGGGTTTAGTTTCTACTTAAAAAACAAGATAGGTTAGCTTCTAAAAAGCAATTTATATTGTATTCCATCAAAATCACTTTACTTTACCCTTGATTTAGAAACACTAAAGAGTGTTCATTTTTTTTAACATTAAGTTGATAAGGATTAAAAAAATAACGATTTATGCTTTCGATGAAAACACAGTATGCTTTTAAAGCATTGATGTATTTAGCACAAAAAGATTCTGAAGGGCCTGTATTAATTGCTGAAATTGCAGAAAAGAAAAGTATTCCTTTAAAGTTCTTAGAAAATATTCTATTAGAACTAAAAAAAGCTGGAATACTAGATAGTAAAAAGGGAAAAGGTGGGGGTTATTTTTTTAATCAACGACCAACAGATGTTCGATTGGCTAAAGTAATGCGTTTAATAGAAGGACCTATTGCATTATTGCCTTGTGTAAGTTTAAATTTCTACCAAAAATGCAAAAACTGCGATGAAAGAAATTGTGGTTTGAGTAATGTAATGAAGCAAGTAAGAGACGCTACTTTACTCATTTTAGAAACCCAAACAGTAGCTGATATGGCAAAGCAGTCTTCTTAATTTTAATAATTTAATAAATAAAAAATGATACCTAATTACCTGAGTAATTTATTTAAAAATCAAGCCTTCAACCCAAACAACTTTTTTCTAATTGCTGGCCCATGCGTAGTAGAGAGTGAGGAACTTGTAATGGAAGTGGCAGATAGGGTTTATACTATTTGTAAACGATTAGAAATTCCTTATGTATTTAAGGCAAGCTATAGAAAGGCTAACCGTACTAGTGCTAATTCCTTTACTGGATTAGGAGATGATACCGGATTAGAGTTAATTAAAAAAATAGGCATTACTTATGGGCTTCCCACTACTTCTGATGTGCATGCGCATGATGAAGCCACTTATGCAGCAGATTACATAGATATTTTACAAATACCTGCTTTCTTATGCCGCCAAACAGATTTATTAATTGCTGCTGCGGAAACAGGAAAGATTGTAAATGTGAAAAAAGGACAATTTTTGAGTGGCCCTTCAATGAAATTTGCAGTAGAGAAAATTCAAAAAGCTGGTAATCCACAAATATTACTTACTGAAAGAGGCACCACGTTTGGCTATCAAGATTTGGTAGTAGATTATCGCAATATACCATGGATGAAAGCCCATGAAGTGCCGGTTATTATGGATTGCACACATAGCTTACAACAACCAAATCAAACAAGTGGTGTAACCGGTGGAAATCCACAATTAATAGAAACGATTGCGAAGGCTGCAATTGCAACAGGGGCAGATGGATTGTTTATTGAAACGCACCCAAATCCAGCACAAGCTAAAAGCGATGGAGCCAATATGCTACAACTTGATTTATTAGAACCTTTATTAGAAAAACTAATAAAATTGAGAAAGGCGGTTATAGAATAATTGGTAGGTAATATAAAAAAGAAGGGTCGCATAGACATGCAACCCCGTTTTTAAAATCCAATATCCTATGAAAACCATGGCAAATATAATAGACTTTTCGAAACTACAAAATACTTTTTTAATTATTTTGAAAAAAATAATTAAAGGTTGTTTTAGCTCAAGAAATTTTAAATATTAAACCCATGTGGTTATGTTGTTTATTGGTTGTTTATTGGTTTCTTAACCATTAGTTTACATTAGAAGGGCATAAAGATTTTTGAATTTTTAGCTTTTATCAATCCATTAGTTATTTCGAATCTATATGAGTGAATTTAGAACATACTATAAATAAAAGCCTTTAACGCTATTATTGAAACTAAAATAAGCTTTATAGCAATTTTGCTAAAGTTAGAATTAGTGATTCATCATATACTCTTGCAATAACATAGTTGCAGCAACTTGGTCTATATTTCCTTTTACTCTTCTATCTTTCTTTTTCATACCCATTTGCACCATTGCTTGGGATGCTAATTTTGAAGAATATCTTTCATCTACTGTTTCTATAGGAATATTCGGAAAATGCTTTTTCAATTGTTTAATAGCAGCAATAACCAATGGAGTACTATGTGTAGGACTATCATCTAAATTGAGGGGCATTCCTATGAGTATTAGCTCAACAGTTTCTTTAATTGTGTATTCTTTTAAAAAAGCAATAATTTGTTTGCTTTCAATAGTAGCTAAAGCAGTTGCAATTATTTTAAAAGGATCAGTTACTGCTATTCCAGTTCTTTTTGCTCCATAATCTATACACAATATCCTTCCCATTATTATCTATTAATAAGTTGTTATCCATCAATTATTCTAATTTGTATTCATGCCAATTTACACTTAAACACAAATTATACAGTTTAAACTAAAACCTTATAGGTATATTGGCAATACCAATTTGCAAATATCACTACATTTACCCCATTATTTTGACTTATGAATTATGAAAAACACAAGCCTATAATTGGCTTTACTTGCGGAGACATTAATGGAATTGGAATAGAGCTAATCATTAAGTCTTTGAGCGACAATAGGATTTTAGATGTTTGCACGCCACTAGTTTTTGCCAATAACAAGTGCATTAATTTCTACAGAAAACTAATTGCCAATAGCAATTTTGCTTATCACAGCACTCGTGAGCTAAATAAGTTGAATCACAAGCAAGTGAATGTATTTAATTGCTGGGAAGAAGATGTAAATATCACCCCGGGTACTTTTAATGAAATTGGTGGAAAATATGCGCTTATTTCTCTTGAGCAAGCTACCAATGCACTTAAAGATGGCATAATAAACGGATTGGTAACTGCACCAATTCATAAAAAAAACATTCAGTCTGAAACTTTCAAATATAGCGGACATACTCCTTATTTCAAGGAGTTTTTCAAAGTGCCAGATGTGCTGATGTTTATGGTTGCTGACAATATGCGTGTAGGTCTAGTAACAGAGCATGTACCAGTTGCTGAAATATCAAAACACATTAGTAAAGAAATAATTATTCGCAAACTAAAATTAATGCACGATAGCTTGCAAAAAGATTTCGGTATTGATAAACCCAAAATTGCTGTATTAGGATTAAATCCTCATGCTGGAGATGAAGGATTGATAGGAAAAGAAGAAGAAACAGTAATAAAATTTGCTATTAAAGATGCAAAGCATTCTATGTTGGTATTTGGACCATTTAGTGCAGATGCTTTTTTTGCAAGAGCTTCCTATTCGCAGTTTGATGGTGTTTTAGCAATGTATCACGACCAAGGCTTAATCCCTTTCAAATCGCTTGCAAATGGTGAAGGTGTGAATTATACAGCAGGATTACCTCAAGTAAGAACTAGTCCTGATCATGGACCTGCGTTTGATATTGCAGGTAAGGATAAAGCAAATGCTGAATCATTCTTAGTTTCTATTTATGAGGCAATTGATATTTACAAATCAAGAGAAGGTTATAAAGAAGCAAGACTCAACCCAATGAAGAAAATAAGTTCCAAATTTTTGGCAAATAGTGTTGATGAAAAATTAGAAGAGGCTTAGTATTAACTGCCTTATTTCTATTTATTAAAAAATAATTTCAAAAAAGTATGCTTAAAATAACAAATGAAAATTTTGAAGTTTCTTTTACCTCGATGGGTGCTGAATTACAAAGTATTTTCCATAAAGAAAACCAAATAGAATATCTCTGGGATGGCAATCCTGCTATTTGGGCAAAAAGAAGTCCTGTTTTATTTCCAGTAGTTGGAGGATTAAAAGATGGCACGTACCAGTTTAACAATAAAAGTTTTTATTTAAATAGGCATGGGTTTGCAAGAGAAAGTCTTTTTTCTATAGAAGCACAAACGAAAAATAGCATTGTATTTACTTTAGAAACTTCAGAAGAAACATTAGCACTCTACCCATTCAATTTTAAGTTTTCCGTTATCTATACAATTGAAGAAAACAAGTTGTATGTTACTTACATAGTAGAAAATAAAGGAATAGAAACTATGTATTTTTCTGTAGGTGCTCATCCTGCATTTAATGTTCCATTGTTTCCAGAAAATGAATACACAGACTATTATCTAGAATTCTCCGCAATTGAAAATGCTGGAATCTATCCTATTAAGGAAGATGGATTAATTTCCGACAAAGAAATCCCTTATTTGAACAATAGCAATAAACTAGCTCTTGATAAGTCGCTATTTCATAGGGACGCACTTATTTTTAAAAATTTAAGATCTACTTCTATCTCAATTCTCAATAATAAAAATCCTCATGGACTTACTTTAAGTTTTGAAGGAATGCCTTACATGGGAATATGGAGCGCAAAAGATGCCAATTTTGTATGTATAGAGCCTTGGTGTGGATTGGGAGATACAGAAAGCACCAACCAACAATTAATTGATAAAGAAGGTATTGTCGCCCTTGAAGTAGGTAAAGATTTCAAAACAAGTTGGAATGTTAGTTTATTCTAAACCCTTTAAAAATCAAAAGATAATTAGGGTAAATTAAAAGAGGCAATCAATTATATCGATAGCCTCTTTTAATTTGAATATTAATAGCTAAAATAACCAATACTAGTAATTAAGTGCAGTTGGCAATTTAAACTTTGGAACTTTTATTTTATATTTGGAGGGCATTATAAAAGTAGTATTGCCTTTGTCATAGCGTATCATAGAACTTAATTGAGCTACATTGCTATTATGCAATTGACATTGTTTAAAAACATCAGAACTATAATATTTAAGCCCACTCTTCACAGAATAAATAGAAAGACTATGATGAAAACTATTTAAATTCTTTAGAGAATATTTTGCCATCCTATCCTTTTCCCCGTTCATTCCTGTAAAATGAAAAGCAGCATCAGCAATGTTTATTATCAAAGGGAAAAGTAATACAATTGAAATTTTTTTAGTACGCATATTAAAACGTGTTACTACAAAAATAAGCAGTTTGTTTAAAGAAATCACAATGATGTTTTTTATAATGTTTACTAAGTCAATAAATACATAGAATTATACAAAAAGCTTTTACTTATCACGTACTTATAATGAATTTATCAACAACCCTTGATAAAAATAATTTGTTACTTAATGAATCATATTATTTATTTAGTTAGTTTTATGAAACTTTTCAAAATATGAGAGAACATTCTTATAATGAAGATAGGGAAGAAATAGAGGAACTGCTAAGGCAATACTTTAATCTAAAATCAGGGAAGTATCACTCTTTAATTGAAGAAGATGATTTTGAAATGATTATGGATTACTTTCATGAAACAGACAATTTACAGGAAGCATTAGAAGCTGCTACTTTCGGTCTAGAACAATACCCTTATTCGGGGCAATTGATGATACATAAAGCTGATTTGCTGCTTGTATCTAGAAAATACAATGAAGCACTTGAATTGCTAGAACACGCTGAGGTGTACGATACCAAGAACATTGATATTTATATCTTAAAAACAGATGCTTATTTAGCGTTGGACCAACAACAAAAAGCAGTTGATTTATTAGAGGATGCACTTTCACAATTTGAAGGCGATGAAAAACTAGAGTTACTTTTTGAATTAACTGAAGTATATGATGATTACGAAGATTTTGAAAAAGTATTCGATTGCTTAAAACTAATTTTAGAGCTTGAGCCTAATAACGAAGAAGCTCTTTATAAAATTTGCTTTTGGACAGATTTTACTAGGCGCTTTGAAGAAGCTATTTTTTTACACTTACAGATTATCAATGAATATCCATACAATGAAATTGCATGGTTTAATCTAGGCACTGCCTATCAAGGATTAAAATTGCAAGAAAAAGCAATAGATGCTTATTTGTATGCAATTGCTATCGAAGAAAAGTTTGATGCAGCATATCGCAACCTTGGAGATGCATATTTACGGCTAAGGAAATACGAAGATGCTATAGAAGCTCTTGAGAAATCAGTAGAACTAAGTAGACCAGAAGAAGTGGTTCATGAGGCTATTGGGCATTGCTACCACAAAATGTTTGATTATGCTAAAGCCAGATTACATTTTAAAAAAGCATCTCATTTAAACCCCGATGACAGCAAACTGCAATATAAAGTTGCCTTAACTTATATGCTTGAAAAAAATTGGCTTTCAGCTATAAGGCATTTAGAAAATGCAATGAAAATACATAAAAACATTGCTGATTTTAATTTGGCGATGGGTGAGTGTATGTTTCGTTTGAATAGGTTTAAAGAGGCAATACAATTTTTTAGTAATGTGATAAGAGCTAAACCTAAAAATGTTGCTGGTTGGGAAGCATTAATAAGATGCTTGATTAGCGCATATCTCTTTGAAGAAGCAGCTGAACATTGCTTATACGCTATTGATAAAACAATAAATAAACCCATTTTTATATTCTATCATAGCGCCTGTTTGTTCTTAATTGGCAAACAAAAAGAAGCTCTTCGATATTTAGAACTTGGAATGGAAAAAGCCCCCAAACTTTTAAAGAAGTTTGTAGAATTAAACCCATCTATACTTCAAAACTATAAAGTGGTAGATATTATAGCACGCTACAAAAGAGGTAAAAAGATATAGTTGCTCAAGTCTACAATAAAAAAAGGTGCATTAGATCAAATCCATGAACCTTTTTAATATAAGTTTATTTATCTCAAACTATTATCTTTATGATTTATCCTCTTTGCCTCTTTGCCTCTACTTAGCTATACTCTGTATCACATCGTATTTAGTAACAATATGGTAATTACCAGAATCATCTTTTGCCAAAACAGCCCCATTCTCTTTGTTAATTAGATTGCTTAGCTTTTCTATTGCTGTAGCATAATCTACTGTTGGAAATGATGGTTCTATTACACTAGCTACACTTGCCGTTTTTAATTCAGGGTTACTGAATACTTTTTGGAACAATCCACTTTCACTTAATGAACCTACCATTTCTGCACCACTAAATACGGGGATTTGCTCTATATCATACTTTTTCATCAATGCCACTGCATCAGCAATAGTATGTTCTGGAGAAATGGTAATCAACTTTTTATTAGCCCTTCCATTTACAATGTCTTTAAAAGTTTTTACGTCTAAGAACCCGCGTTCCATCATCCATTGGTCGTTGTATATTTTACCTACATATCTACTTCCATGATCGTGAAACACACAAACCACTACATCGTCTTTTGTAAGTGATTCTTTCAATTGAAAAAGTCCTTGCAAACAACTACCTGCACTATAGCCACAAAACATTCCTTCTTCTTTGGCAATTCTCCTAGCCATTACAGCACCATCTTTATCCGTAACTTGTTCAAAATGGTCTATCACGCTCATATCATAGTTTTCAGGTACAAAATCTTCCCCAAACCCTTCTGATATATAAGGAAAAACTTGGCCCATATCTATTTCTCCTGTATTGTAATATTTAGTCAATAAAGAACCATATACATCTATTGCCCAAATTTTAATATTAGGATTTTGTTCTTTTAAATACATCGCAGTACCAGTGATAGTACCACCTGTGCCAGCAGTACACACCAAATGTGTAATTTTCCCTTCTGTTTGCTTCCAAATTTCTGGTCCGGTACTTTCATAATGGGCTTGTCTATTGGCCAAATTATCGTATTGGTTCATATACAGACTATTGGGAATTTCCTTCGCCAATCTTTTTGCCACACTATAATAACTTGCGGGATCGTCGGGCAATACATTGGTAGGGCAAACAATCACCTCCGCTCCTACTGCTTTTAAAATATCTGCTTTTTCCTTGCTTTGCTTATCTGTTGTTACAAACACACATTTATAGCCTTTTACACATGCCGCCAATGCCAACCCCATTCCCGTATTGCCACTTGTGCCTTCAATTATGGTACCTCCTGGATGTAGTTTGCCCTCTTGTTCTGCTACTTCTACCATTTTCAAAGCCATCCTATCTTTAATGGAATTACCAGGATTAAAATAATCCACTTTTGCAAGTATCGTAGCAGGAAGGTCTTTGGTAATTTTATTTAATTTAATTAATGGTGTGTTGCCAATGGTTTCGAGAATATTATTTAACCACATAAACTTCTATAATTTTTTATTTAATCCTTTTAGCAAATGTAGCCTTTACAATTTTTAGGTTTAAGATTATTTATTAAGATTTTTATGTAATAAATAACTCCATCTCAAAATATGGATTAATTTAAGCAATGAATAACTTATTCTTGCAGCATGAAATTATTTCTTATTCGCTATACTAAAATACTGTTTATTCAACTTCGGTTACATGTACTATTCAAACCATTTTTAGGATTTTTTGATAACATGGCTTATTTAACACGCTTTTCAGCATGGTCAGCAGACAAAAAAGAAATAGCCTATAATGATTTTCCAAGCAATTGGGATTACTTTAAACGTCATGCATTTTACAAACATGTTTTTACAGCAGAAAAACTAGACGGAGCTATTAATTATATGGAGTTTGGGGTAGCAGACGGGGCTTCTTTTAAAGTTTGGTTGCAACAGAACCAACATCCTGATAGTCGCTTTTATGGTTTTGATACATTTGATGGTTTGCCAGAAGATTTTGGAGTATATAAAAAAGGTTATTTTTCTACAGGATTTAAAGTGCCTGGAATAAACGATGCTCGCGGCACTTTCTTCACAGGTTTGTTTCAGCAAACTTTACCTGTATTCATTAAACAATTGGATGCTACCAAGCGCAATGTGATAATGTTAGATGCTGATTTGTATTCCTCTACATTATTTGCTTTAACCTCCCTAGCTCCTTTTTTAAAGAAAGATGATATTGTGTTTTTTGATGAATTTGTAGTGCCTACCCATGAATTCAAAGCATATTTAGATTTCATCCAATCATATTATATTAATTTAGAATTGATAGCTGCTGCTAACAATTATTATTTCGTTGCATTTAAAGTGGTTTAGCTGAGGTAATAGGCAAAGAGGTTTGAAGCAAGGCAAGGAGGCAAGGAGGCAAGGAGTTTTAGATGCTCCTGATTTGTGATTAGCTTTTTCCTTGCATGTCGATAGGTCTTCCTCAGACGTGAATAGGTCTTCCTCGGTATGGAATAGGTCTTCCTCGGTATGGAATAGGTCTTCCTCGGTATGGAATAGGTCTTCCTCGGTGCGGAATAGGTGTTCCTCGGTGCGGAATAGGCCTTCCTCGGCGTGGATTAGGTGTTCCTCGGTGTGGAATAGGTGTTCCTCGGTGTGGAATAGGCCTTCCTCGGTGTGGAATAGGTCTTCCTCGGTATTTTTAGTTTTCCTCGACATAATCTGAACCTCCTCGTCATTTTGTGTTTTCCTCGACATGATTTGAATCTCCTCGTCATTTTTAGTTTTCCTCGACATAATCTGAACCTCCTCGTCATTTAGTGTTTTCCTCGACATGATTTGAATCTCCTCGTCATTTTGTGTTTTCCTAGACATGATTTGAATCTCCTCGATAGGTTCTATTTTTCATCGTTATATTCTTGTTTTGATCGTCGGGTTTTGGATTCCTTGGTTGAAATAAAATTTACATTATAGAAACCATTTAAACACAGATTTTGCAATAGAAATTTTATCACGAACTTAAAAAAAAGCATTATTAAGCACTATAGAAGCCCCCCAATTCCTAAAGGGTAACAGATACTATTCCAATATTTTATCACACAAAAAATAAATTCAATCGCATATCTATATTGCCTTTGAGGCTCTCATTACAAATCTCTTATTTTATAATCCGTGTTTAATTTAATATTGCAATAAAATAAATTTTTAAAAAATGGAGGAGATTAAATCAATTAATATTATGGAAAAGTTTTCATTGTTTGAAAAACAATGGACACCTCATATCATAGGAGAACTCAATGGACAATATGTGAAACTTTGTAAACTTAAAAACGACTTTGTTTGGCATAGTCACGAAAAAGAGGACGAACTTTTTATGGTTTTTAAAGGTACGCTGCTTATGGATTTCAGAGACGGGCGAACAGTTGAAATTAAAGAAGGGGAAATCTTAATTGTTCCAAAGGGTGTAGAACACAGGCCACATACAAACGGAGAAATTGTTTTTAATCTTCTTTTCGAACCAAAAGCAACTTTACATGCTGGCGCTGTAGAAAGTGAAATAACAGTAAAGGAATTAGACTGGATTTAACCCTAATTATGTAATAGGAATTTTAATAAGAATCTAAATCCAGGTATACCTAAGTACATGAGAACATTTTTTGACCTTATAATATTTCAAATTTTTTTCACCCAAATAATAACCCCAAACATTTATATATTTTGCATTGTATGCTTTCACTTCACATCATATTGCTAATATGGGTTTAGGAAAAATCCACCACTAAACCTTCTTTATTACACTTCAATTTCTCTTGAATTAAAAGCATTAAAAAATAAACATATTCAATTAAACAATTAGACACTTGTCTAACTATCTAATAAATTACACTAATATTGTAAAATGAATGAGGTTTTTAAAGCACTGAACGACCCTACTCGGAGGGATATATTAAAATTATTGAGGGAGGGTGATATGACTGTAGGTGACATTGTAAATAAGTTTAACATTTCTGCTCCTAGTATTTCTCATCATCTGGATAAACTAAAGCGTGCCGACCTTGTGACAACAGTAAAAAAGGGACAATTTATTTTTTATTCTATCAACACTACAATCGTTGACGATCTAGTTAATTATATATTAAGTCTTAAAAAATAAAAAAATAAAAAAAGAAGTATCAAGAAACAATATTATGGGCATTTACACTATTACCTTATTTGTACATCTCTACCATTTGGAATCAGCTACCAAATACAGTACCCACGCATTTTGATTTTCATGGTGATGCAAACGATTGGAGTAATAAAACAATTTTGATATTTATTCCATCAGCATTAGGTATTTTTATTAACTTAATAATGCTCGTAATCCCAGTTATAGATCCCAAAAAGAAAATAGAACAAATGTGTGATAAGTTTTTTTCTTTACGGTTCATACTCACCATATTCTTCACGTTAATGGCAATCTATTTATTGTATATCACAAAAGTAGGACGGCTACAAAATCCTTCTATTTTGTTCTCATTGATTGAATTGTTGTTTGCTTTTCTTGGAAACTATTTTCAAACGTTACGCCCCAATTATTTTATTGGTATTCGTACTCCTTGGACTATGGAAAACGAAGAAGTTTGGAAGAAAACCCATCGATTTGGTGGTCTAATTTGGATTTTAGGCGGTGCTTTAATAGTTATACTAGCTTTCCTAATTAAGAACAGCTTTTCATTAACAATTGTGTTCGCCATAATTGTTTCCCTTTTGGCAATATTACCAGTTGTATATTCAAATATTCAATTTCATAAAGAAAAGCAGTAACTAAACAATTAATAATAATTAAGCAAGAAAAATGAAGCAGATTAAAATGATTTTATTTTCAGTATTCATTACTGTAGTTGGGTATGGTCAAGATATTATTGGACAATGGAATGGAGCTTTAAAGGTTCAGGGTATTCAACTGAGGCTTGCATTCCATATTACAAAAACTGAAAATGGTTTTAGCACAACAATGGATAGTCCAGACCAAGGAGTAAAAGGTATCCCAGCAACAACTACAACATTTGAAAATCAAACTTTAAAAATTACCATAACAAATGCCAAAATTGAATATGAAGGTATTTTGGGTAAAGATGGTCAGATTGTAGGAACTTTTAAGCAAGGTGGACATCCATTTGATATGAATTTGACCAAGGAAAAAATAGAAAAAGAAAAGCATTTAAAACCTCAAGAACCTAAAAAACCGTTTCCTTATTATTCAGAAGATATCACTTTCTATAATAAAACAGCAGGGATAACCCTTGCAGGAACACTGACCCTTCCTAAAAAAGAAGGCATATTTCCTGTTGTTGTATTGATATCAGGAAGCGGTCCACAGAATAGGGACGAAGAATTGTTGGGGCATAAACCTTTTCTTGTAATATCAGATTATCTTACTCGAAATGGTATTGCAGTATTAAGATATGATGATAGAGGTATAGCAATGTCTACAGGTGAATTTAAAACTTCCACTACTTTAGACTTTTCTTCTGATGCCCAAGCTGCGGTAGATTATTTAAAGACTAGACAAGAAATAAACAAGAAAAAGATTGGCTTGATTGGTCATAGTGAGGGAGGCGAAATTGCACCAATTATTGCTAGTAAATCTAATGAAATAGCTTTTATTGTGCTGCTTGCTGGACCAGGATTACCAGGAGACCAATTGTTATTGCTACAACAAAAATTAATAAATAAGTCAGCAGGTGCTAGTGAGGAATTTTTAAAGAAAAGCGAGATAGCAAATAAAAAAGTATTTGAAATGATTAAAAAATCTACAGATACCAATCAGCTAAAAATAGAAATATCAAATTATATTAGAAATTCCTTAAAAATAGACACTACTGAAAAGAAACCAGAAGGTTTTACAGAAAACGAATATGTGCAACAGCTACTGAATCAAGTACTAAATCCTTGGATGCTACAATTTATAAAACTGAATCCCTTACCCTTTTTAGAAAAAGTAAAATGCCCTGTATTGGCTTTAAATGGTGAGAAAGATTTGCAAGTGTCTCCAAAAGAGAACTTAACTGCTATTCGAAAAGCTTTAGAAAAAGGAGGAAATAAAAATGTAATAATAAAGGAATTGCCGAATCTTAACCATCTGTTTCAAGAATGTACAACTGGTTCTCCAAATGAATATGCTTCAATAGAACAAACATTTTCTCCAAAAGCTTTGACTGAAATATTGGAATGGATAAATAATCAAATTAAGTAAAACACATGTTGACTTCTAAGAATAGCAAAAAGTTCCAAATCAATTAAACACAGTTTTTGTTATGGACTTTCTGTTATTCTTTGTTTATGCATTTAGTTGAACACTTTCAAATTTTTAAATCTACTCATCCTCCCCATCTATTTCTTTTTGCTTGGCTATAGCTTCATTTAGATAGTCAGAAGGGGCTTTTCCAAATTGCTTTTTAAAGGATTTGGTGAATGATGATGGACTTTTAAAGCCTACTTCAAAGGAGATTTGAGAAATGCTGTGCTTTCTTTTTAATAACAATTCCATGGCTTTATTCATCCTAATGAAATAAATAAACTCCACAGGTGTTTGACCAGTAATGGCTTTTAGTTTTCTAAACAAATTGCTCCTACTCATTGCCACCATACTACCTAATTCCTCTACACTAAACTCCTCGTTATCTATATTGGCATTGATAGAGGTTATTACATTGTTTAAAAACTCTTCATCCAATGGATTGTGGGTAATATTTTTAGGAACCACTACTCCCCCTTCTACTTGTGTAAATTTCTCAATAAACCTACGCTTAGCTTCTATGAAATTAAAAACTTTTGCCCTTAACAATTCAGGATAAAATGGTTTCGCTACGTAATCATCAGCGCCTGTTTTTAATCCCACTAAAGCATTTTCTATTGCAGATTTTGCAGATAATAATATTAAAGGTATGTGACTAGTTTCTACATTTGACTTTACTGCTTTACATAGTGTAACGCCATCCATTTCAGGCATCATCACATCGCTAATTATTAAATCTGGCTCATGGCTACTCAAATATTCCAATGCCTTCACACCATTTTCTGCCCTTGCTATATTATACTGATGTTGAAATACCATTTCTAAATAATCTAATACTTCTACATTGTCATCAACCAACAATATGGTATCTTTAGTTTTGGTTCGATTGATGTGTTCCTCAGCAGTTAAAACAGAATTGTCTATCAAATCATTCACATCATAATCTAATTGATAATGTATTTCTTCGGCTTCAATTGGAACATTGCTTATGACAGGTGCAGCAATCAATGGCAAATAAAAAGCAAAGCTAGTTTTTACGCCAGGCTCACTATTGGCTGTGATAATACCGCCATGCAATTCCACTAAATTTTTTGTAAGAGATAAACCGACACCTGTACCTTTTATAGCACTATCACTTTGGAAATATCGCTCAAACAGGTGGCTGAAGTCGGTGGCCGAAATTCCTTTTCCATTGTCCTCAACAGATAATTTTAACCAATTTCCCTTATGATTGCTATTAGGCTCAGATGGTAACGACTCAGCATCACAATATTCTAATTTAATTTTTATTGTTCCACCTTGCGGTACAAATTTGAAGGCATTAAATAATAGGTTGTTCAACACCATTTCCATCTTCCCTGCATCTACCATAGCGAGGTAGCGTCTTTTATCAGAAGAAATTGAAAAATTAATGTCTTTCTTTTCTGCGAGATGTTCAAAATTGTTATGCACATCTTTGGCAAAAGTGAACATATCTACTTCTTTGGGCTTCAACTGCAATTTGCCTTGATCAAGCTTTTGAAACGTCATTAATTCATCAATTAAATACATCAGTTTTTTACTATTGCGATGTATTAATTGAATCTTATGTTTCAAACCACTATCATGAATTTTGGCATGCAACATTTCTTCTGCTGGACCAACTATTAAAGAAAGTGGGGTTCTGAATTCATGAGAAATATCTGTAAAAAACTGGGTTTTTAGTGCATCTAAATTTTTCAATTGTGTTTTTTCTAATTGTTCATATTGCAATTGGTGCCTTTGTTTTATTTGTTCTAAAACATAAATTGTGAAATAGTATATGAATACAATGAAAAAAAGAATGTAGAGCGTAATTGCCCACCAAGTTTTCCAAGGTGGTGGCAATATTGTGATGGTTAATTGCACAGGTGTATTGTTCCAAATACCTAAATAATTGGCTGCTTTTATTTTAAAAACATAATTGCCTGGGTCTAAATTTGTATAGGTAGCACTTCGGTTTTGAGCAGTTGTTTGAATCCAGCTTTTATCGAATCCTTCCATTTTGTAGGCAAACTTGTTTTGCTCAGGATTGGCAAAATGTAGCGCAGCAAAATCGAGTGTAAATACATTGTTTTTATGATTAAAAATAATTTTTTTAGTATTAAACAACGATTGAGAAAGGATAACATCACCATTAAATTGTTCATCTATTTTAATAGATTGATTAAACAATTTTATATCAGAGATGGATATATCTGGAATAAACTTGTCTTCTACAATTTTAGCAGGATCGAATTCAATATAACCATCAGAAGTTCCAAAATAAAATTGATGGTTGTTATATTTATAACAACTGCTATGGTTGAAATAAATATTGGGTAAATAGTTTTGAAACGTCTGGTTTTTAATATTAAACTTTACCAATCCCTTGATGCTACTGATCCATAAATTTCCTTGTTCATCGCTTAAAATACCATTAACCGATTTGTCTGGCAACCCGTTTTGTACAGAATAATCTTTTACAATTGCTGTACTAAAATTAGTTGATTCATCAGTAAACTGAATGCTAGTAAGACCGCTTTCCGAGCCAAACCAAAGTGTGTTTTTGGGGTATTCAGTAATGGAATAAATTGTTCTACCAAAAACCATTTCTTTGTTTTCTTTATTCAAAACTGGTACTGGCTTATCTAGCTTTTTATCTACATATGCAACACCGCCATTCTCAAATCCAATCCAAATTCTGCCCTGATAGTCCTCGAAAATTGTTCTAATAAAAGAAGAAGTAAATGTTTTTACTGCCGCAAAAGCTGGTACATAATCTTTAGTTGCACCATTAGTCAATATCTTAAAGAGCCCATTGTTTGTGCCCACCCAAATATTTCCAATCTTGTCTTTATACAATGAGAAAACTGCATGTCCTTTTAGAATCAGTTGATTTGCGTTGCTTTTTTTTGAAATCTTTACAATCCCATCTAATGTTCCAATGTAAACATTTTGTTCATCAGTAATTACTGACCTTGTACCATTTAAAAAGGAATTTTCTGGTTGAAAAATGAATGACTTAGTATTACCGCTATTACCAGAATAATTATAAATCCCTGACTTGTAAGTTGCCAACCAAACGTCTTTACCATTTTCAGAATACACTCCACGTACTTGATCGGTAAGCCGTAAATTGGAAAAACTAAAATAATTAAATGGCAAAGTAGATAAATGCAAATTATTTAGCCCAATTTCAGTACCTCCCCAAAGTACATTTGTTTTATCTATGTACACACAATATACTCTATCACTACTAATGCTTTTATCATTAACAGCATTGTTTCTGTAATAGGCAATTGAAGCACTTGGCTTGCTTGGTTGAGCTATTTTAACCAACCCCTTTTCCGTTCCTAGCCACAAATTTCCTTCATTTGATTTGCATATATCAAAAACTTGGGTATTTTCTAAAGAACCATTTTGATATTTATTTAAAGTTTGAATGGCGCCATAACTATTAAAGTTAAGGCTGTATGGTAATATCATGAGTCCATTACTAGCTGTAGCAATGTACAAATCTTTGTTTTGAGTTTCAAGTAAACCCCAAATTTTATCTCCATAAGCATTGGGTTTTATTTGAAGATTAAAGAAATCAAATTTATTGTTCTCGATATTGTAATGAACTACCCCTTTATCAGTTGCAATCCAAAGAAAATGCCCCACCCCCTTTGTTATTTTACAAATATTGGTGGCTAATGGAGCATCCTTATATTGTTTAAAAGTATTTGAAACTGGATTGTATTGAATTAATCCAAACTTACTACCCATCCAAAGCATTCCGTTTTCATCAAATTGAAGCGTATTTACGCGCTTAGATAATTGAGTTTCTTTGGTATTGGGTAATGTATAATTGGTGAAGGTTTCTTTTTGTTGATCAAATTTACTAAAGCCTACATTGGTAGCTATCCAAATATTGTGCTGTGCATCTTCCGTAATTGCATACGCCCAGTTGCCCGCTATGCTATTGTTGTTATTGGTTTTGAAAAAGTTTTTAAAAGAAAATCCATCGTACCTACAAATTCCATTCATGGTGCCAATCCACAAATAGCCACTGTGGTCTTGAAAAATAGAACGTATTCTTTCGTCGGGCAAGCCATTAGAGCTGTAAAATCTTTTGAATAATAAACTAGGAACTACAATATGTCCATCAGAAACAGCAATTGGTTCATTTGCTAAACAACAATCAGCAGCAACACCAAAAACAACCCCCAAAACAATTAATAAAGAGTAAATTTTTTTCACCATCGTAAACATGCAATCGTTTGCAAAAAGTAAAAATAAGTAAAGAAGGGATATCAATGGGTTTTTATAAAATAATTGGTCTGAAAAAAGTGAGTTTAAAAATGGAATTTTAAAAAAAAGTTACAGCTTTTGAAACAGAATTTATAATTGCAGCTTCTTAAAAACGGGAAAAATTTTAATCAAAATACACCCTATTATACTTTTAACCCAGATTATCCAATAGGAATTTTATTACGAAACTGAAACGCTCTAACTCAAAATCATACTGCAAATTCTAGGTTTAATTTATTCTTTCAGAAAATGATTAATTGACTAATTGAAGCATTTAATATATTGCTTGGAGAACTTTTTTTGGATAAACCCTTTATTCAATCCTATAAATCATTTATGCGACTCTATAAACCATTTATTCTGCTATGTAATTTATTTATGCAGCTGTATAATTTATTTATGTAGCTATATATTTCATTTATGTAGCTCCACAATTCATTTATGTAGCTCTATAAACTATTTATGTAGATACACTATTCATTTATATTGACATACTATTGATTTATCCTATTCAAAAAACCATTTATTATTTTAACCCAGATGTATACAAAAGAAAAAGTTTTTACGAACCTCAAATGTTTCATATCTAAGCATTTACAAAGGAATCTATTTATTTTATTATGGTCTTTGTGATTTTCAATTGAAAATAATTTTTGACATTATTAAATTACAATATTGTTTCTTCCCAAAAAAACAATTAACCGTATTTCCTTTAAGGATCTCACTACAAATCCAATTGCATAATCTGGAATCTAAAGTTGTATACCATAAAATAAAATAGGCTGCCTTTTTGAGACAGCCTATTTATTTAAATTCACATTGACTTTCACTTATTTTATCAATACACTCACACCCTTATTTTGTCTTACAACACCATTTGCTTGTTTGTACTCTAAGAACCAAATATATGTTCCAGCATCTTGAAGTTTGCCATTCATAGTTCCATCCCAACCACTATTTATGTCGTGGCTTTCGAAAACCAAGTTTCCTAAACGGTTAAACACTTTAAAAGAAACTGACTGTAAATAACCACCACCAAATGGTTTCAACGTATGGTTTTTATTACCTGAATTACTGCTAGGGATAAATCCAGAAGGCACATACATTGTATCACAATTGGCATTGGAACTATATGGCAATACAAAATTTGGAATACTATCTACAATACAACCAATATTATTGTAAATCATTATCGGATACAAATTTACACCTAGATTAGAAATTGTATTTGGTGCAGTATACGTATTGTTATTGAAAGTGAATTGGTAAGGACTTTCATTTGAATATCCATTTACAGAAACTTTCACATTACCAGTAAGAGGATACAAACAGGTAGGTTTAGTAATGATTTCTGCTTTTTTACTTACAGGTGTTTTACCAGAAACATATATTGGTTTGATAACTTCACTTATACCACAGTAACCTTTAATTATATATTTTATGGTATCATTACCAGGCTTTTTACCTAATACCCATCCTTTTACACTATCTGCTTTTGCTATGTTAGTATCACTACTTTTCCAATAGCCTTTACTAATATTATTGGTCAATAGAATACTATCGCCTTTACAAATTGATGAAGCACTAGCATTTATTGGAGCAATTAAAGGCAACCCTTCTACAGCTATATTAATTGAAGCTGTAGAATAAAAGCACTTTCTTCCAGAATTCCCCACTACATAATTAATAGTAGTATTACCAGCAGCTACTCCTTTAACTAAACCAGTGTTACTTACAGTTGCATAATTAGTTGCACTGCTAGACCAAGTTCCATTGGGAGTAAGATTGCTTAACTGTAAAACACCATTATAACAAACAATACTTCCAGTAGTTACTATATTGGTAATGGCAGGTTTATCAATAACTACCACTTTGATTAAATTACTCATAGGATAATTACTTGCCAAACAACCTTCACTACTTTTTAGTACACAGCTTACCTTGTCATTATCACTCAAAGTTGTTAATACTAAATTTGCATTACTAGCGTTACCTAATGTATCAAAACCATTTACTTTCCATTGAAATAAAGGATTGGTACCACCATTTAAAACAGTTGCCGTAAATCCAAGAGGACTTCCTTTACAAGTTGTATCTACACTTGATTGACCACTATTTGTTTTTATTGATATTGATGGAATTAGATTAGGCTTAACTGTAATTTTAATATTATTACTAAATACATTCGTACCAGTTACACAAGCAAGTGAACTTGTAAACAAACAATTAATTACGTCTCCATTATTCAAGCCATTGGCAACGTAAGTATCAGTAGTTGCACCAGCAATGAACAAATTGTTTTTTGTCCATTGGTATTGAGGACTTCCACCACCATTAGTACTATCTACAATAAATGTAACAGTACCACCTGAACAAATGGTTGTTGTATCCGCTTTAATATGAACATATGTTTGTATTGGTTTAATAACTGTTAATGGAAGTGTACTAGTATCTGCACCACAAGAATTTGTAACAATGTAAGAGATAGTTGTTAGTCCACTTGATAGTGCTGTAACAAGACCAGTTGAACTTACCACAGATGCAATACCACTATTACTTGATTTCCAAACACCACCTGATAAAGCGTTAGTCAATTGTGCAGTAGTATTAGGACACAAACTTGAAGATCCTGTAATAGCAGGCACTACAGGTATTGGCGCATTAACAGTAATAGCAATTTGTTTAGAATCAACACCACAACTATTGGTTACAGTGTATGTAATAATTGCATTGCCTTGTGCTACTCCAGATACGACACCTGAACTAGAAACAGTAGCAACAGTTAAATCACTACTTGACCATACACCACCAGCTAAAGCATTATTCAATGAAATAGTTTTGTTTGGACAAACCTTATTACTACCAGTAATTGCTGGAACTTTTGGTGCTGCCGGATCTACTGTAACTACAATAGAATTTGCATTTGATCCACAACTGTTAGTTACTGTATAAGTTACTGTTGCAGTACCAGAAGTTGTTCCAGTTACTAAACCTGTGGAATTGTTTACCTGCAAAATTGCTGCATTGCTACTTGTCCAAACTCCACCTGATAACGCATTTGACAATTGAGTAGTAGTTGAAGGACAGATTGTAGTAATACCAGTTATAGTTGGAACTGTAGGTGCTGGTGGACTTACTATTACAGTAATAGATCTTGAATCAGAACCACAACTATTGGTAACTGAATAAGTAATTGTAGCTGTACCTTGAGCAATGCCTGTAACGAAACCATTATTAGAACCAACAGTTGCTATGTTTATATCACTAGAAGTCCACGTACCTCCAGTTAATGTATTTCTTAAAGTAGTTGTTTTAGTAGGGCAAATTGTTGTATTTCCAGTTATTGCTGGAACAACTGGAGCAGCTGAGCTAACTGTTATTACAATTGATTTACTATCAGAACCACAACTATTGGTAACCTTATAAGTAATTGTAGCAGTGCCAGATTTAATTCCTGTAACTAAGCCAGTATTTGGAATAACTGTAGCTACAGTTGATGGATTACAAGTCCAAGTACCACCAAGTGTTATATCAGCTAATTGAGTTGTTGCGCCAGGGCAAATAGTTGTATTACCAGTAATAACATCTACAACAGGAGGTGCAGTATTTACTGTAATTCCAAAAGTTTTAGAATCTGTTCCGCAACTATTTGTTACAGTATAAGTAATAGTTGCAGTACCTTGGGAAATTGCAGTTACTAAACCATTTGTACTAACAGTTGCAGACGTATTGTTGTCAGAAGTCCAAGTACCACCGGCAAGTGAATTATATAATTGTTTAGTTCCGTTTGGACACATTGCAGTTGCTGAACCTGTTATTGCTGGAACAACTGGTGCAGCAGGACTAACAGTAATTACAATTGACTTACTATCTGAACCACAACTATTGGTTACCTTATAAGTAATTGTAGCTGTACCAGATTTAACTCCTGTAACTAAACCAGTTGTTGGACCAACACTAGCTACTGCAAGTAGATTACTAGTCCAAGTACCCCCTGCAGTTACATCTGCTAATTGAGTTGTTGTATTAGGACAAATAGTTGAAGTACCAGTTATTACGTCTACAATTGGTGGCGCTGCATTTACAGTAATTCCAAATGTTTTGGAATCTGTTCCACAGCTATTTGTTACTGTATATGTTATTGTTGCTGTGCCTTGGGCAATTGCAGTTACTAAACCAGATGTACTAACAATTGCAGACGCATTGTTGTCAGAAGTCCAAGTACCACCAATTAATGTATTTGATAATTGTTTGGTTCCATTCGGACACATTGCAGCAGAAGAACCTGTAATTACTGGAACAACTGGAGCTGCAGGACTAATAGTAATTACAATTGATTTACTATCTGATCCACAACTATTGGTAACTGTATAAGTTACTGTTGCAGAACCTGATTTAACACCTGTAACTAAACCAGAAGTAGGACCAACAATTGCTATTGTTGTGTTATTACTTACCCATGTTCCACCAGTTGTTGCATCAACTAATTGAGTTGTTGTATTTGGACATATAGTTGAAGTACCAGTTATTACGTCTACAATTGGTGGCGCAGCATTTACAGTAATAGCAAAAGTTTTAGAATCTGTTCCACAAGTATTTGTAACTGTATAAGTTATTGTTGCTGTACCTTGGGCAGTAGCAGTTACTAAACCTGTTGTAGTAACCGTTGCAGAAGCAATATTATCAGAAGTCCATGTGCCACCAGCTAATGTATTAGCAAGTTGTTTAGTTCCGTTTGGACACATTGCAGCAGCAGATCCTGTTATTGCAGGTACAAACGGAGCAGCAGGACTAACTGTTATTACTATTGTTTTGCTATCTGTTCCACAACTATTGGTAACTGAATAAGTAATCGTTGCAGTACCTGTAGCTATACCAGAAACTAAACCAGTACCATCTACAGTTGCAACTGCTGGTAAATTACTTGTCCAAGTACCCCCTGCTGTTACATCCGCTAATTGAGTTGTAGTTGCAGGACAAATTGTTGTAGTACCTGTTATTACATCTACAACTGGTGCAGCAGCATTTACAGTAATTGCGAATGTTTTGGAATCTGTTCCACAACTGTTTGTAACTGTATAACTTATTGTTGCTGTGCCTTGAGCAATAGCAGTTACTAAACCTGTTGTTGTAACTGTTGCAGAAGCATTATTATCTGAAGTCCATGTCCCACCTGTTAATGTATTAGTAATTTGCTTAGTATCATTCGGACACATCGCCGCAGAAGAACCAGTTATTGCAGGAACAACAGGAGCAGCAGGGTTGACAGTTACTAAAATTGATTTACTATCTGTTCCACAACTACTGGTAACTGTATAAGTAATTGTTGCATTCCCAGTAGCTATACCAGAAACTAAACCTCCTGCAATAGTTGCAATTGAAGTTGCATTACTTGACCAAGTTCCGCCTGTAGTTGTATTTGCTAATTGAGTTGTACTTGTAGGACAAACTGTCGCAGTTCCAGTTATAGAAGCAACTACTGGTTTTGCAGGGTTTACTGTTATAGGGAAAGTTTGAGTACTTGTGCCACAACTATTGGTAATTGAATAACTTATATTCGCTGTTCCCTCAGCTATTGCAGTAACTAAACCACTACCGTTTACAGTTGCTATACTTGTAGCATCTGATGACCAAGTACCACTAGCTAGAGAATTGGCCAGTTGTTTGGTATCTGCTGGACATAGTGCAGCATTTGAACCCGTAATTGATGGAACAACAGGCGCTGAACCACTTACGGTAATTGTTACCGATTTAGAATCAGTTCCACAAGTATTTGTAACAGTATAGGTTATTGTAGCTGAGCCAGAAGCAACACCTTTAACCAACCCTGTAATACTATCTACTTTAGCAACAAACGTATCACTGCTAATCCATTTACCCCCTAAAAAAGTATTAGATAATTGAGTAGTAAATAAAGGACAAACAGTTAATGTACCACTAATTGCAGAAACAACAGGTATTGTTTTAACTATAAGTTTGATTCCATTACTAATTGCATTAGGACTCACTAGGCATGTGTAACTGCTAGTTAAAATACACGAAATACTGTCCTTATCATTAGGACTTATTAAAGTATAGGTTGCACCAGTAGCTGATGTGATGTTTGCCCCATTTAATTGCCATTGATAAGAAGGAGAATTTCCTCCACTAGTGATGGCAGCAGTAAATGTAACAGGAGTTCCTTTACAAATTGTTCCTGTTACAGAAGGTGTTATAGTTATTGAAGGTGTTACAGGGCTATTAACTGTAATTGTATTGCTTGTTGTAGTGCAACCAGAAGTATTTGTAGCTTCTGCATAATAGCTAGTAGATACTGTTGGAGTGTAGAACGTATCAATAGAAGGTGCCCATTTTTGAACACGGCTATTAAAATAATCCGCTACATAAATAGCGCCCTCTCTCACCCAAACACTTAATGGATTTTCAAATTTATCTGCCGAATTACCTAATACTAAAGGAACTCCACAAACTAATGAAACGGTACTTTTAGCAATTGAATACTTTAATATTCGCTGACGATTTCTATCTGCAATAAATAAACTATCATTTTTATCAATAAAAATACCTGATGGGAAGCCTAAACCACTTATGGGTAGTGTTTGACCAATAGAACTACTACTAAATGGAGGTGTAAACTTTTGAATACGATTGTTTAATATATCAGAAACATACATATTCCCAGACTTATCAAATGACACACTGCTAGGTGTATTAAACTGATTAGAATTACTACCTGCGGTATTTCCACCTGCAACAGTAACGCCACTAGTAGCTTTTCTTGACCATTTTTGTATTCTATTATTTGAAGCATCAGCTACATATACATTTCCAGAATTATCTACATAAACTCCGGTAGGGTCTTTTAGTTTGTCTGGTGTAGATCCATTACCTCCGCCACCTGCAACTATAGTACCCAAAGTGGAAGCAGTTGAATTTGGCGGGAATTTAATTACTCTACTATTGTTTCTATCTGCAATGTATAAGGTATCGTTATCATCAATAAACAATCCCGAAGGACTATACAATTGATTTAAAGCGAAACCTTGTCCATTACCACCAGCTGCTGTATCTCTTACACTAGCGCCAGGGGCCCATTTGGTAACTACATTGTTTATAAAATCACTTGTATACACATTGCCTTTGCTATCAACTGCAACCCCCATATATCCAAATGCAGTATAGCCACCAATTGTTGCAACTGTAACACCTTTAGTGGGTGGTACTGAATTTATGTTTGAAATTGATGTGCCGTTTTGATACCAAACAATATTTGAAGCAGTACTTGCTCCAGTTAAATACAAAGTGGTTCCAATACAAGAATCTGCTTTAGAAGTAATTAATTTCACTGATAATGCACCAGCTGGAGCAATAATAGACCCTGTAGTTGGAATTGAAACACAACCATTTGCATCCTTAGCAATTACTGAAAACGGTCCAGCAGGAAGATTATTAAATGTTGTTGTACCAATATAGGTGGCTCCGCCATCTATACTAAATTGCAACCCAGTGGTACTACTTGTGATGCTAACACTACCTGTAGCTACAGTACATGTTGGTTGAACGACAGTTATACTAGGAGCAGCTATTGGTGCAAAAACAGTTACTGAAATTGTAGCTTTATTAGAACAACCTGTAGCTGTTGTTGTACCTGTCACTTCATAATTTGTATTAGCTGTTGGGCTTACAGAATAGGTAGTAGTAGAAGGACCACTAGTCCAAACGTATGAATCTCCGCCACTACCAGTTAAAGTTGTTGAACTACCACTACAAATACTGTTGTTACCACTAATAGTTATAGTAGGAACTGAATTTACTACGATAGCACCTGAAACTGAAGTTGTAACTGTAGCAGCACAATTACTTTTTAACACACAATAATAATATTTAATTCCTACTGTAGTAGAAGGAGGTAAATAATATGACAAAGTTGCACCAGTAATTAACGTGCTACCAATTGTAGTAGGTGTAGCATTTTCATACCATTGATAACTGTGCGCATTTACAGCATTTGTTTTGAGCGTATCTAATTTCCCATTAATACATACTGTGTCAGTAGGAGCTTGTAATGAGTAAGTAATTGGTAAAGTTGTTACTGTAACTGTTACTATATTAGAATTTGCTTTGCAATTGTCTTTATCTGAAATATTAAGTGAATAAGTTTGTGTACTTGATAATGGTACTGTTATTGGACTTGCTAACGCGGTATCGGTTGGCAAACTAAATCCACTTACTGGCGACCATGCATAAGATATTGGCGCTTTTCCATTGTTTATAATTGCATATAGAGTTGCGGTAGTACCACTACATATTGAGGTATCATTTTTAGCAACTACAGTTGGTAGTGAATCTGGAAGACCATTTCTATTTCTCAACCCTATAAATGCAATATCATCAATACACCAATTTTCATTAACACGGTTATTACTTGCAATTACTCTAAACTGGAATTTTGATGTTCCATTGGGAATGGTAGTAACAAAAGCACTACTACTACTTGTACTAGTTAAATTTCTGTTTGTACCATAAGTTAAGGTCGTAATCGTATTTGCAAATGGAAACAATTTATCAGCTCCACCTTGATGTGTTAATAATGGTTTCCAAGTAACACCACTATCAACAGATGTTTGCACTATTAAATCTTCACCAGCGTCAGTACCTCCACCATTTACAGGAGTTATAGAAGTGCCATCTCTGTTTAATGAAGCTACTTTAAAGGATAACTTCATTTGTGTCATATTAGATAGACCCGACAAATTTGAAAAGGTAATCGTATCTATAGTTCCTTTTCCAGTTGGACCACTACTTGCCTTGTAGCTTTTATCAAAATAGGAATTGGCTCCTACTGTAACTATTTGTGAAAAGTCTTGCTTTTTATTGGTTTCACCATTTACGAAACCTGTATCAATTTTATAAGACCAGCTTTTAAGAATTCCTGTTGAAAATGTTTCATATTTCAACGTATCCAAAAAAGGTGTACTTGGTGGTGCAGTTACATTGAATTTATTACTAACAATATTTTGGAAACCGGTAGACGAAGCAGTTAAAGAAATACCGTTTTGTAAACTTCTTGTAAAAACAATATTGTTAAAAGTAGCAATTCCATTCACAAAAGGTTTTGTTTGAGAAACAAAACCACAACCACCATCAGATGCTGTTAAGGTTACATTGCCAGGAGTAGTGGCATATACACCAGTACTTGAACATATTTCTCTTACTGTAACTGAGGGTGACATAGGTATACCTTGAGCAACGCTAGTTGGTTGTTGCAGAAAGAATATTGAGTCTGGATTGTTACATACTGGAGGAATTGTAAGTGTTACACTTGCCACAGTACTACTTGATGCAGCGCAACCTGCATTATCAACTAAACAATAATAAAACAGTTTTCCTGCGTTTATATTTGAAGGAACATAATTAGGTGACGTTGCACCAATTATTAACGTACCACCATAATTAACACTATCCTTACTTGAATACCATTGATACGTTACACCTGGAATTGCACAAATAACTTTCAACGTATCCAGAGGATATCCTACATAATGGATTTGCGCAGCAGGAAGTGGAACTGTTTTGATAACAGCAGAATCCACAACTCTAATTGTATCTCTAAGATCAGTTGGACAAAAGCCTAAATTTTGACTAGAACTACACAAGTACACCAATTGTGTATTTAGAGGCATCACTGATGTATTTACAATTACAGTATCATTATTTTGGCTTGTATGTGTACTTAACCCATCTGGAACAATATTTTTAGGAGATTCCAAAGACCAAGTAAAAGTTGCGTTAAGATCGCTACTAGTAGCAGTAAGTTCTACTTGAGCGCCTTTACACACATTAAATGTAGATGGAATGGAGGTAGTTTTAAAAATACTCACACCAGAAATAGGTGAAACCACAAAATCACATACATCACCAGCCACCCCATCAAACATTAAATAATATACATTACCAACAGTTAATCCTGTTGCTGAAATAAGGGTAGGAAGGCTTGTTGGAGTTGTAAGTGGATTTATTGGTGATTTACAACCATGACTAATCACTGATGTTCCTTGACATTGATTTGCTTCAAAAAAAAATGTTTGAATACCCAACCCAGTTTGAGAGGTTGTTACCCAAACATTGAAAGTTGCAGCTGTTGCGCCTGCTGTGAATTTTATAAAAGAACTGTTATCTATCGTTCCAATACATGAAGCGGCAGCAACCAATTCAGACCAATTATCGTCAGAAGCAAAAGAAGCAGACGTATTACCACAGAACCCACTAAAATTACATACCATAGGTGCATCAATACATAAATCTGTAGCAAGTCCACTTGATGTACAAGTAGGTTTAACAGGAGGAGGAGGTGGTGGTGGTGCAGGTTTATTATTAAAATTTAAAGACCAACTTTTTACATTTCCTTTAAAAGAAGTTGCCATATCTTGCACACACAAACTCCATATGCCATCAGCATTCTGCCCATTATTAACAGTACCAATTCCTTCATCGGGTAAAAAACTACCTGTAAATGGAGCTTTACCATTTGCAATTGGTATTACTGCAGTAGCATTAAAAACTGTATTTGTATAGTTTGCACCTGAACCTCCATTTTGATTAGACAGCATTATTAACGTACCATCAGGAGCAGTTAATTTAATGACTAAATCGGAAACCCAACCATGGGTAACATTAATGGTTACACTATTTAATCCATAAGTTTTGGTATTAATGTTTCCGACACTTGTAACAGTTTGGGTAAAACAAGTTGGAATAGTGCCATTATCAGGAATTGCACCTGAATTTCCTGCTAATGTAGAAGTAAATACTTGGGCTTTTGAGGAATTGAACAATATTGTACCTAAAAGAATAAATAAAAATTTACGCATGTTAAGATTTTTTCTTAATTCAGAATTTATAATAGTAGATCGGGTTTATAACTAAAGTCGTTAAACTTTTCTATTTTTTAAATACGCTAATAAGGCCAATTCTTGGGAAGCTTCACCTTCACCAAAAGCAGCGATTTTATATTTGGTATTTATAAACCATTTCTCTAAGTCTTGGCTAGTAATGGGTTTATTGGTTTTTAAAAGAAAATAACGAACAGGATATCTATTTCCTAAAAAAAATGTAACTCCACTTTTCGCTCTCACTGTTTTTTCTACAACCAACACATCGTTTCTACTTTCTACACCTTTTACATACAAATAATATTCATGCACTTCTGCACCAACAATGGTTTTGGATTTTGAACTAGATTGTGCACTACTATTTGAAAATGCACCTACTAATAGAAAGAAAACAATAAAAGGCTTATTGAACATACAACTTATTTTAACAAAATTTAATTTTAAAAAAAATCATTAATTAGTAAAACCGTTTACAAAATTTACAATATGATAACACAAAGAAATGAAGTGTTGCACAAGTAAAAAATAAAAAGAGCTTTTTGGGAAAGGGATAAATATAGAACAAATTCTAAAATTCAACCAAAATTTAGGTGAGAACAAGCTAAAAATTACTGTTAAAGACAAAAAAATAGAAAAATTATCATTAAATGATTAAAAAACACCGTCAAATTGATATTAAAAATTCAATGAGATATTTGTTTGATTTTGATGAAAATTAAGAGTGCCTCAAGAAAGAATTAATAATTGCTTTGGATTATAATCATCGAAATGATCATTACAATGACTAAAACAGCTATTACAATGGCTATATAAGCTATTACAAGCTATTACAATGGCTAAAACAGCTATTACAATGGCTATATAAGCTATTACAATGACTAAAACAGCTATTACAATGACTAAAACAGCTATTGCAATGGCTATGTAAGCTATTATAATGGCTAAAACAGCTATTACAATGGCTAAAACAGCTATTACAATGGTTATATAAGCTATTACAATGGCTTAAAGAGTATACAATAAACACACAAATAAATGCTCAAATGTGAACTAAATTTTAAAAAACTTGACATTTTGAAAGTGATAAACTTTAATGCAAGAAAACTAACTTTTACAATCAATAGCTTTTAATCATTTTATTCTATGTCCAAAAATAATTCACCAATTCTCAACAGAGAAGTTTGGGTTCTCAGGAATCCTAAAATTATGCTGTATGTTCGCAAGCACTAAAAAAAGTGGCAGAAAAAGAGAAAGATGCGATTAAAAAGTTTAGAAATAAAGGGTTTTAAAAGCTTTGCTGATAAAACTATATTAAGTTTTGATGAGGGTATTACGGGTATTATTGGTCCGAATGGATGTGGGAAAAGCAATATCATCGATAGTATTAGATGGGTAATAGGTGAACAAAAAATAAGCGCTTTAAGGAGCGAAAACCAAAGCGCATTGGTTTTTAATGGTTCTAAAAATAGAAGTGCAAGTGGTTTGGCAGAAGTGAGCCTGACTTTTGAAAATACCAGAAACCTATTGCCAACTGAATTCAGCACAGTAACCGTTACTAGGCGCTTTTTTAAAAATGGGGATAGCGAGTATCGCTTAAACGATGTGAATTGTAGATTGAAAGACATTCACAATCTTTTTCTCGATACTGGTATTAGCACTGATAGTTATGCCATTATAGAATTGGGGATGGTAGATGATATTATCCGCGATAAAGAAAATAGTAGAAGAAGAATGCTGGAACAAGCAGCAGGCATTACTATTTATAAAACAAGAAAGAAAGAAGCAAGGGGAAAATTAGATGCTACCGAACAAGATTTGGCAAGAATAGAAGATTTGCTTTTTGAAATAAATAACCAACTGAAAACTCTAGAAAACCAAGCGAAGAAGGCGGAGAAATATTATGAAATAAAAAGCGAGTACAAGGAAATTGCCATTGAACTAGCAAAGGCATCGTTGGAAGGATTTAATATGAAGTTTAAAACACTCAACGACCAACAGAATGATGAACAAGATAAAAAAATAAAATTCGAAGCAGAAATTGCCAATCAAGAAGCTACTTTAGAAAAAGAAAGATTAGCCTTTATTGAAAATGAAAAGGATTTGCACAGCAAACAAGCCGCTTTTAATTTGCTATTGCAACAACTTCGTGGTAAGGAAAATGATAAAAACTTGGCGGTTCAGAAACTGAAATTTTTGCAAGAAAAAGAAACAAGTTTAAAAGATTTTCTAAGCAAAGCAGAAGGTCAACTGAGCAATTTGGGCGATAGTATTCAATTTACCCAATTGCAATTGACGGAGGAAACAGCACGAGTAGAAACCATCCAATTTTCTGTGGCATCTTCCAAAGAAATGATTGAAGAGAAAAGAAGCATTTTCGATGAAAAGAGAACTGGGCTGGATGCACTTCGTCAGCAACACCAACTGCTTCAACGCAATCAATTTGACGCAGAAAAAAAGGTGGCTATTGCAGATGCATCAATTAATAATACCCAACGAACGATTGCTCAATTGCAAGATGAACAACAAAATAGAAGCTATCAACTTAAACAATGGCAATCAGATTTAATAGAAAAAGATGCAATCATCTCTGAAAAAAGAGAGGAACTGCAAACATTACAATCTACCCATGAAATAGCCAAGCAAAATATTGAATCTACCAAACAAGAATTGGATAGTAAAAGAACTGTGCTTGCAGATGAAAACAGAAAGCTTGATAGCAAAAAGAATGAATTTGCTCTTCTTAAGAGCTTAATTGATTCTATGGAAGGCTATCCTGAGAGTATTAAGTTCTTGCATAAAAATCCTAATTGGAATCATGAAGCGCCGGTATTATCAGACATCATTTATGTAAAAGAACAATATAGGGCTGCTGTTGAAAATGTGCTTGAACCCTATTTGAATTACTATGTGGTAAAAGATATTGCAGAAGGAATGCAGGCTGTGCAATTGCTCGACAATAACAAAAAAGGGAAAGCAAACTTCTTTCTTTTGGATAGAATTGCCAGTTCCAATTCATCAAATATCAATCAGCCTACCAATACCATCAAGGCATTAGATGTAATAGAAGTAGACAATAAATACCAAGCATTGGCAGGGCATTTATTGGGTAATGTATTTATTGCCACTCCTGATTTTGACGATACACAATTTCCTCCAAATACCATTATTCTAGAACCTTCTGGAAAATATGTTCATGGGAAATATACTTTAAAAGGCGGTAGTGTTGGCATTTTTGAAGGAAAGAAAATTGGTAGAGCAAAGAACTTAGAAAAGCTGCATGAAGAAATTGTATTGCAAGAAAAAGTAGTTGCTGAATTAAAACAGTTGATACAGGCTTTGCAAGAAAAGGTGGTTTCGCTTAATGGAGAACTAAAAGATCAAGCTATCAAACAAACCGAACTTGAAATAAATCAATTAAGCAATCAAGCTTTTGTAGTAAAAAATAAAATAGAAAATACGCAAGCTACCGATGCAACTGCCTCAGGAAGACTACAACAATTGCAAGAAAATCTAGAAGATCAGCAAGAAGCCATTACCACCACTAGAGAGCAATTAGCTGTTTTGAATAGTCAATTACAACAAATTACCGCTGATTTGCAATTGGTAGAAGGGGATTATAAATTGGCAGAAAGAGATTACCAAGTGGCTAATGCTGAGTTTAATGAAAACAATTTGCAACTCACGCGTCAGCAAAGCAAACTCAATACCTTACAGCAAGAACTTGCTTTTAAACAGAAACAGTTAACAGAATTAAACTTGCAAGTGCAAACTAGCAGCCAACAATTACAGGATGCAGCAGTTGCTATTTTAGAAGGGTCAGCATCAGTGCAAGCAAGTGAAGATAGTTTGCTTAGTTTGATGATTCAAAAAGAAGAAGAAGAAAAGAAGTTGAATGAAACTGACCAAGCTTTTTACAATTTCCGCAACCAATTGCAAGCGAAAGAAACGGCATTGAGACAACAGATAAAAAGCAAGGAACTTTTAGACAATCAATTGATAGATTTAAAAGACAAATTGAATGAACTGAAACTGCAATTATCTGGCATGAAAGAGCGATTGCATGTGGAATTTAAAATAGATATCAATCAAGTATTGGCATCGCCAAGGGCAACTGAATCTACCCTAGAAGATTTACAATCAACAAGCGATAGGCTTAGAAAAAGAATGGATAATATTGGGGAAATAAACCCTACTGCTGTAGAAGCATATACAGAAATGAAAAAAAGGTATGAGTTTATATTAGAACAAAAGAATGATTTGGTAACTGCAAAAGATAGTTTGCTAAAAACCATTCAGGAGGTAGAAGCAACTGCCAATCAGCAATTTTTAGATACGTTCAATGCGGTAAGAGAGAATTTCCAAAAGGTATTTAAGGCATTATTTACCGAAGAAGATACTGCGGATATGCTTTTGATGAATCCAGATAATTTAGCCGAAACAGGTATTGAAATTATTGCCAAACCCAAAGGGAAAAGGCCTTCTTCTATTAGTCAATTGAGTGGAGGTGAAAAAACACTTACTGCTACAGCCTTGCTTTTTGCCATCTATCTAATTAAGCCTGCGCCTTTCTGTATTTTGGATGAAGTAGATGCCCCACTAGATGATGCCAACGTGGGTAAATTCACCCAAATGATTAAGCGTTTTAGTGATAACTCACAGTTTATTATTGTTACACACAATAAACAAACCATGAGTGCAGTAGATGTAATTTATGGTGTAACCATGCAAGAACCTGGTGTAAGTAAATTGGTACCAGTAGATTTTAGAAGCTTAAACTAATTGGTAGTATGTACAAAACAATAACATTTCTATACCTAATTCTATTAACTGCTTATATCATTTTTACCAGACAGCCAGATTATTTTGATAGTGATTTTGCGCCAGCTACCATTCATTTTCAAAAGGATAGTTCTACACAAACCGTTCAACCTTTTGCACTATTTGCATTAGGAAACCAACCTTACAAGGTAAATGCAAATTATTTCTTAAGTAATTGGAAAGAAGGAGACAAATTAGAAGTAATTGTAGATAGTGCCCATCCAACAAAAGCGAAGGTGTATTATTGGTGGGGCTATTGGATTTTGTGGGAAGAAATTCTGTATTCTATTATTATTTATGTAGTTCTATTTTTTGTTGCAATAGGCATAACCAACAATCCTGTGGAAAATGCAAATGAAGAAGATGAAAACATGGTTAAAGTGAAGAAAAGAAAATACGACTAGGAGATAAATCCATTTCATTACATGACTCAAATAGGAATCATTAGCGATACTCATGGCTATTTAGATGAAGCTGTTTTTAAACACTTTGCCAATTGTGATGAGCTATGGCATATTGGCGATTTTGGCACAATAGATTTGGTGCACCAATTAGAAAAATTGCATAAACCAATTAGAGGGGTTTATGGGAATATTGATGGGCAGGATATTAGAAGCGAATTTCCTGAATACCTTTTTTTTCGTTGTGAGCAAGTGAAAGTATTGATGATTCATATAGGCGGATATCCTACGAAATACAATGCCCGTAGCAAAGCATTAATTAAGCAATATCAACCACAATTGTTTTTAAGTGGGCATTCTCATATAACTAAAGTAATGTATGATGAACCATTGGCTTGCTTGCACATCAATCCCGGTGCAGCCGGCAAACATGGTTGGCATAGTGTAAGAACCATCGTAAGACTAGTAATTGACACCAATATCATTAAAACTTGTGAAGTGATAGAATTGGGTGGAAGGTAAAATGATGGAAGAATTTTTTAAGCAATTAATAACTTTTTAATTGTTTTAAAAATACCATTTACATTAGCCAAAAATTAAATAATGAAAAAATCAATCGCTCTTGCTTTCATATTTATTGTTATGTGTTTTTCCTCTTTTTCACAAAAGAAAAAAACAATGTTTTTGGATAATATTGATACAATCTGTAACAATACAAAAGTCATTTACAGCGTGAAGGTTAAAAACTTCACCAATATAGCTGGCTTTCAAGGAACCATTAAATGGGATTCTACCTTGTTAAGAATTGATTCAGTATTTTTCAATCCAAATGGAGGACCAATTCAATTAGCTGATACGAATGTGAATTTAAAAATTAAAAATAGCACGCTAAGTTATCTTTGGTATGATACCACTTTTTTAGGAGTTACAGTTCCCGATAGCACTACAATTATTTCTTTTCGTTTTAATGTAATTAGTGCAAGAGGAAGTACCACTCCTATTTACTTTATAAACAAACCAACAAAACTTGAAATTGACACAGTTGACATTAATGGGATTCCTTCAATTAGTGATGACACTTTGTACATCAATGGTAAAATACAGTTTGTAGATACTCCAATAATCGTTCAAAATGGGAACACACTTACTTGTGAAGCATCATGTTCACCTACAAGCTATCAATGGTTTATTAATGGGGTGCTATTGCCAAATGATACTACTAAAACCATCACAATACCTTCTGGGACACCTAAAAATCCATATACAGTAACGGTTTATTATTCAAATGGAAATTCGGTTTCTTCCACATATAATGGAACTAGTTTACCGTTGCAATTAATCAGTTTCAAAGGAAGTTTAACGAAAAACAAACCATTACTTACATGGACTACTTCAAAAGAATTGTATCAAAACGTTTTCTATTTAGAAAGAAGACAAGCAAATAGTGAGTTTGTAACTGTTTCAACCATCCCAAGTAAAAATAATTCAATTTCAAATAATGAATACAGTTATTTAGATAAAACGGCTGTTGGTAGCAATGTTTATCGTTTAAAAATAGTTGACAACCTTGGGTTTGTTCAATATAGTAATGAAGTAACACTTACGGCAAATAATAATGAATCAAGTGTATTTGTATATCCCAATCCTGCAAGTAAGTTTTTAAAAGTAGAAGGGAATAGAATTTCAAGCATAGCAATATCAGATAATTATGGAAGAAAAGTATTTGAAAAGCAAATTGCTAATACTACTAATTCCATAGAAACAATTTCAATTGAAAAGCTTACAAAAGGAATTTATTTCGTAACGGTTAGATTGATTGAAGGAGGAACTACTACTGAAAAAATAATAGTTGAATAGAAAATAAATTATTTTATCATAAGCCCGTACAATTCGTTGTAACGGGCTTTTTTATTATAAGATTCACTATTATCTACTACACCTTCTCTCCCACTTAAAAAGTTCCCTATTATATTGCCGCCATGAAAAAGATAATAATCACTATTGATGGGTTTTCTTCTTGTGGTAAAAGTACCTTGGCAAAACAGTTGGCAAAGGCTTTAAACTATGTATTTGTAGATAGTGGTGCCATGTATAGAGCCATTACTTTGTATTTCCTAAGAAACCAAATAAATTGGGATGACAGCAATGAAGTATTAAAAGCCTTAGACAATATTCATTTATCTTTCTCTTACAATACCGAAAAAGGGACAAGCGATATGTTGCTAAATGGTGAAAATGTAGAGATCCTTATTCGTGAAATGCAAATTAGTGACAATGTAAGCGCTGTATCGGCCATAAAAGAAGTAAGAATATTTACTGTTGCGCAACAACAATTGAATACAGAATCGAAAGGCATTGTAATGGATGGGAGAGATATTGGTACAGTGGTTTTCCCCAATGCAGAATTAAAAATATTTCTTACCGCCTCAATTGATGTGAGAGTACAACGTAGATACAAAGAATTATTAGCAAAAGATGCTACAATCACCTTTGAAAGAGTCAAGCAAAACTTAGTTATGCGTGATGAAATTGATAGTACAAGAGATGTTAGTCCACTAAGAAAGGCTGATGATGCGATTGTTTTAGATAATACCAATATAACTATGGAAGAGCAATTTGAAATTGCATTGAATTGGGCAAAAGAAAAGATTGGAATGAATTAAACCAACTAAATTGGTTGATTAAATTTAATAAAATAAAAAAGGATACATCAGTTGATGTATCCTTTTTCTTGTAGAGCGTACGGGAATCGAACCCGTTATTCCTCCGTGAAAGGGAGGTGTATTAACCGGTTTACCAACGCTCCTTCTCTATTTTTCGGAGTGCAAATATAGGGGTGAATTTCATTTGAACAAATATATTTTCACTTTATGCTAAATTATTGCATTTAGAAAGATAATACTTACTTCTTTTTCAATATCCAATTACTTTGCAGCTATGACGATAGAACAAATTAAGAATATAAGAGACAGAGTGATTGTCTTGGGGAGGTTTCTTTGACTACGCTAATAGAAAGCAAAAAGTAATTCAAGATAGGCAGTTGTCTTTATCAGAAGGTTTTTGGGACGATAATATTCGTGCTACTGCCACTATGAAAGAAATTAAGATAAATGAATATTGGATAAAACTTTACGAAGAAGTTTCGGGGGCAACAGAAGATTTTGCAGTATTATTTGACTTTTGGAAAGATGGCGATGCCACAGAGGAAGAAACAGTAACAGCCTACAAAGCTGTTTTGCAATTAATTGAAGACACTGAGCTAAAAAGTACGCTTAACAAGCCTGAAGATGCACTTACAGCTATTTTGCAAATAAATCCTGGTGCGGGAGGAACTGAAAGCCAAGATTGGGCGCAAATGCTTTTGCGTATGTACATCATGTATGGTCAAAAGCAAGGTTGGAAGGTAACAGAAGTAGATTATCAAGACGGTGATTTAGCAGGAATAAAATCTGCAACCATCCAAATGGAAGGAGATTTTGCATATGGATTTATGAAAGCGGAAAGTGGCGTTCATCGTTTGGTAAGAATCTCTCCTTTTGATGGTAGTGCTAGAAGACATACTTCTTTTGCTAGTGTGTATTTGTATCCTTTAATTGATGATACCATTGAAATTGAGATTAATCCTGCAGATTTAGAGTGGGCTTTCTACCGAAGTGGTGGAAGTGGTGGACAGAATGTGAATAAAGTAGAAACAGCTGTGAGATTAAAACATGGGCCAAGTGGATTTATTGTTGAATGTCAACAAGCAAGAACACAAGGAGAAAACCGTGAACTTGCTATGAAAATGCTGAAAAGCAGACTGTATGAAGAGGAAATGCGCAAAAGAGAAGAAGCTTTAAACGTTGCCAATTCCAATAAAAAGAAAATAGAATGGGGTAGCCAAATAAGAAGCTATGTTTTCCATCCTTATAAAATGATAAAAGATCACCGAACCAACTATGAAGTAGGCAATGTGCAACCAATAATGGATGGTGACTTGGAAGGATTTATTAAAGCATTTTTGATGTTGGAAAAAGAAGAAAATGTTGTTTAGTCGTTAGTGGTAAATTGTGAATTGTTAATTCAAGTTGAAATTATAAATTACTATTTTTTAGTATATACTTTTTAGGTTATGAGAATGAATTAATTTTTGGAAATTAATTCATTCTTATTTTAACCATTAATCTAAAAGCCTTTGTTGTGGGCGATAACAAATTTGAATTTAAAGAATTTTAAATAAACCATCATTTGAATTACTTCGTTAATCCAATGTCTCATGTTGCGATTACTAATTTCATCAACAGCTTTCTTTAGAAAAAAGAAGCTGCTTCTTTGGGGGCTTATCATTCACTTGATGCTTTTAAATGCTGAAGTTAAAGCCCAACAAACCGCTTATTTTACCACTCCAGATACAGTATGTTTAAATGCTCCCGTTAATATAACCAACTATCCTACAACCGTAACCAATAGCTTTTGGAACTTTTGTACTGCTAACTTAAATACTGCCCCTACAGGAACAAACTTAGGCAATCTTGGTGGCCATTTTTCTGCACCTGTTTTTATGGATTATGTAGAAGACAATGGCAAATACTATGGATTTGTGGTGAATTTTAATCCAGGGGGATTAACAAGATTGGATTTTGGAAACAACTTATTAAACACTCCCACTCCTACTTTTCTTGGCAATGTAGGCGGCTTGATGAACAATATCAATGGTAGTGAAGGCATTCAAGTGGTGAAAAATGAAGGGAAATGGTATGCTTTTATTGTTGGTGGTGCAGTTTCTGCTGGCAGTATTCCGAAACTAGTGAAAATAGAATTCGGCACAAGCATTTCCAATAATAGCCCCACTGCAACTGCCTATAAGAATCTTGGTGGCATGTCGCAATCTATTGACTTGCACATTTTTCAAGACAGTGCCAATTGGTATGGCTTCGCAGTTAATTCAGATAATAATACCATTACTAGAATAGATTTTACCAATAGTTTCAACAACACACCCACAGCCATCAATTTAGGCAATATTGGTGGATTGGCTTACCCAACAGGGATTTATGTTACCAAAAACAAGGGTAATTGGTTTGCTTTTATTACCAACACAGGAACAGGCATTCCCAATTCTACCAATTCTTTTATTACCAAACTAGAGTTTGGGAACTCTTTATTAAATACTCCTACAGGAACGAATATTGGTAATCCAAATGGAGTTTTAAGTAGTCCGAGAGATATTACCATCATTAACCAATGTGGAGATTATTATGGCTTTGCGGTTAATTTCTCGAATGCGAATGATATAATTCGCTTTAATCTCGACAATAACTTACAAACCATTTCCAATTCTACTTCTCTTGGCAATATTGGCAACCTAAGTTTTCCGCATTCTATATCTAAGCTTTTTAGAATTGGAGCTGATTTATATAGCTTCGTTACCAATGTATCAAACAATACATTAACTAGATTAAAATTCAGTGGTTGCAACAATGCCAATATCCCCAACGCTAATTCCATTAATCCCCCAACAATCAAATACAATGCTGCTGGAACATACCATATAAATCTAACTATTGATGATGGCTTACCCACTCAATCTTCCTATTGCAAAGAAGTAGTTGTAGTTACTCCTCCTGCATTGGATTTTAGCTTTGAACAAGTTGCATGTAATCCCAAACTGATTCAATTTAAAAACCTTACAACTCCATTGACTAACTATGAATGGTCTTTTGGAGATGGCACATTTAGCAAAGATTCTAGCCCAACTAAGCTTTATTCTACATTAAAAAATTATACTGTTTCCTTATCTAATACAGATGCTTGTAGAGATACTGTTTACCAAACCATCCCTGTAAACATTTCTCAAGATAGTATCATTACTACCCATGACACTTCCATTTGCAAGGGAAACAGATTACAAATTAAAACCAAGCCTTCACTAAACTATTGTTGGAGTCCAACAAAAAGCTTGTCCAATCCAAATGCACAAAACCCTATTGCATTTCCTAATACAACTACTGTTTATTATGTGAATGCGCAACTGAATGGCAAAAACCTGATTAAGAATGGTGACTTCTCTTTAGGTGATACCCTCTTTTATTCCAATTATACTTCTACTTCGAATGGTTATGTAGAAGGCACATACTCAGTTGATACCAATGCCATTATCTGGCATAACAATGTTGCGCAATGCAATGACCATACGAATGATATTGCCCGAAAACAAATGCTTGTGAATGGTGCTAGTATTGCGAACGTCATTATTTGGCAAGACACTATCAAGAACATTCAACCCAATACTTCTTATGTGTTTTCAGCTTGGTTGCAATCTTTGTATAAAGGCAATCCAGCATTGTTGCAATTCTCCATTAATGTAAAATCTATAGGTGATACTTTCAGAGCGCCTTTAGATACTTGTACTTGGAATAGATACTTAATCACTTGGAATGCTGGAAACGCAACTTCGGCGATTATTTCTATCATCAATAAAAACATAGGCTTATTGGGTAATGATTTTGCTTTGGATGATATTGAATTTTATGAAGTAACCTTAAAACAAGATTCCGTTATTGTTCGCGTAAATGAAAACTTACTCCCCAAACAAATAAAAGACACGACTATTTGCTTTGGCAATCAATTAAAACTTATTGCATTGCCTGCTGCAACATATACCTGGACGTATTCTACTTATATGTCGCTTATCAGTGATTCACTCGCCGTGATTGATAATCTAGACACAACCCAATCTTTCTACGTAAATCGTAGCAATACCATAGGTTGTACCGTATCTGATACTTTTAATGTTCGTGTTCAAAAAGCTAAACCTTTTCTCAACTTTAGTTTTGAGCAAGAAGTTTGTAATCCTTTGTTCATTCATTTTTATAACCAATCGGATAGTAACAATGCTTTTCAATGGTCGGTAAACAATATCCCTTTTAGTAGCAATGATTTGCCTTCGCTTTTGGTAAATACTCCCAACACATATAAAATCACCCTACAAACTACCGAAGGCTGCGTTGATAGTATTACCAAAAACATTCTAAATAATACGCTAATAGATAGTTTGATTGATAAACGCAATAATACCATTTGTGCCAACGCATCCATCGCTTTAAATGCTTCACCCGCATTGGAATATTGCTGGCAACCTAGTGTAGGACTTTCAGATTCTACCATCGCCTCCCCTACCCTTTCATTGCCAAATATTGGCACACATCTATATCATCTTAAAGCAAAAACTATTGTAAACAACTTAATTATCAATGGAGATTTTTCTCAAGGAAATAGCAACTTCTCCTCTGATTACAAATACAACCCAACCAATGGCAAACCCAATGGCGTTTATAATATCGGCAAGAACCCTTCCCTTCCAATCGGCAATCCTTGGCATCCTAGTTTTTCGCATTGCAATGACCATACAACTGGCAATGGCAATATGATGATGATTAATGGTTCTTCCATTCCTAATGAAGCTGTTTGGAAGCAACAAGCCATCAAGGTAAAAACGAATACCAACTATGCTTTTTCCACTTGGGTGCAATCATTAACGCATACCAATCCTGCGCAATTAATTTTCGCAATAAACAACCATCCCATCGGTTCTATATTTACTGCTGAAGGTCAAACCTGCAAATGGAAACAGTTTTTCTCTATTTGGAATAGTGGAAAAGATTCTCTAATCACCATAGCCATTCTGAATAAAAATACTTTAATAAGTGGTAATGATTTCGCCCTCGATGATATTCAATTTGGTGAAATAGTGATAAAGGAAGATAGTATTTCCATCACCACTACCCTATCGCCACTTGTGCGCATTATTAACAAAGATTCTGCTATTTGTATTAATGATAGTTTTCAATTGCAAGCCGTTGGCACTACCCAATTTGAATGGCAAACCAATAGTTATTTATCCAATTCCAATAGCAGCAATCCCATTGCGAAACCTCTGCAGGACACTTCTTTTATTGTGAAAGGCTTCAACAGTAAAGATTGTTTTGGGCTTGATACCATTCATATTAAAGTAAATACTTTGCCTACATTGTCCATCAGCCCCGTTAAAACCATCTGCAAAAACGATAGCATTGCACTGCAAGCACAAACAAATACGGTGGTGGCTTATCATTGGAATCTCGATACCACGCTTTCCAATTTGTTGATAGCAAACCCTATCGCAAAACCACTTGACACTACCCGATACTTTCTTTCAATAAAAGATACCAATGGCTGCAAAAGCTTCGATTCCATTACCGTAAACGTCGCCCCATTGCCGTTTGTAAAATCCATTGGCGATACCACTCTTTGTGTAGGATCTACCATTCAATTGCAAACCCAAACTTCCTCTAATCAAATTAGTTGGTCGCCAACAATTGGTTTATCCGATAGCAATAGTGCCAACCCCATAGATACGGTATTTTTCCCTAAAACTCAATTCATCGTAACTGCGCAATCTCCCATTGGTTGCATTGCTAAAGACACCGTAATTATAAAAGGATTGCCCACGCCTACCGTTCTTCTCAATCAACATTCAGTGGCAATCTGCACTTCCCAATCAACCCCAATTTCCGTAAAACAAGTTCCTAATGCCATTTATTTTTGGAGCCCCAATTTGGCTATTAATAATGTGAAAATACCCAACCCAACAGTAAACCCCACCGCTACACAAACCTATCATATCCGCATCTCCAATAGCAATAATTGCTTTGCAGATGATTCCGTTTTGGTAAAAGTGGCGCCCCTACCCAACTTTAGCGTTAGTCCCAACACAGCTACCATTTGCGAGGGCGATTCTATTCTCATTACTGCTTCCGGTGGCAACACTTATTCATGGTCTCAGAATAGCCATGTATTGTATCCTAATTCCAATAGCAATTGGCTTGCACCGAAAATCACCACCAATTACACGATTCGTTTAGCAGATACCTTATGCAAAGTGGCGAGTACCATTCCTGTGAAAATAACGGTAAACAAAGCCCCCACCATTACCCTTAAAAAGTCGAACGATATAGATTGCATAAAAACAAGTGCCACCCTTTCGGCAACAGGTGCAGCAAGCTATCAATGGTCGCCCATAAACAATTTGACGAATTATACTAGTGCCAATGCTACCGCCACGCCGTTTACCACAACCCCTTATTATGTGCTTGCAACAGATTTGCAAGGCTGCACAACCATCGCTTCCATCATAGTTAATGTAAACACCGGTTCAATAGAAAATGGTTTCGCCATGCCCAATGCCTTCGTGCCAAACGGCAATAACAATTGCTTCGGCATAAAGAAATGGGGCTATGTTTTCAACCTCTCTTTCTCTATTTACAACCGATTGGGACAAAGAATATTCCACACCAACAATCCCACCGACTGCTGGAACGGAACAGTAAACAACACCCTTCAAGATGCCGGCACCTACATTTTCGACATCACCGCCAACACCCTTTGCGGAAGTGTTCATAGAAAGGGGACGTTTGTGTTGATTAAGTAGAAGAAGAGGCCCCCGTCCCCTAAAGGGGTGAAAGGGAAAGATGCAAGGATGCAAGGAGGTAAATTTTCATTGTTCAATATTTCATCGTCAACAAAGCCCCGAAGGGGCGCAATAAGTCAGCGATAGGTAATGCCCATCGAAATAAATAAAAACAATCAACCCTAATATGTAGGCTATTCAACGTTTCATTTTCTTGCCCCTCGCCTTTGGAGAGGGGTTGGGGTGAGGTCTTACTTAAGCTTATGTTTTAGGATTCTTTGGGGGCGCCCTTGCAGGTCGGGCTGTCCGTTCCTAGTCCTCGCTCGTGCCTCGCTGTGGGCTATCCACTTCCATCCCTCGCCCACTAATGAAGTCACCCAAACAACTATATAAAACATTACTAATTAAATCATAAAATAATCAACAATCTCATAAACTCTATTAACTTATAAATGAAATAAAATTTAACATCCGAAATCATATCAATCAAACAAATCAATTCAATCAACGGTTTAGACACAATACCAAGCAACCAAAACAATAAAATCCTAAAAATCCTAAAATTCTGTAAATCCTGATTCAGACAAAAAACAAACACACATGTTCGTACGCCATTGTCGCGTGTTAGTGCGCCATTGTCGCGTGTTAGTGCGCCATTGTCAGGTGTTAGTACGACATTGTTAGGTGTTAGTACGCCATTGTCAGATGTTAGTACGCCATTGTAAGATGTTCGTACGCCATTGTCGCGTGTTTGTGCACCACTGTCACATATTCGTACGCCATTGTTGAGTGTTCAAATGCCATTGTCGAGTGTTTAATCACTATCACCACATGTTAGAATGCTTTTGTCGCCTATAAAGATACTTTCAACTAGCGATTTTCTTGCCACTCTCCCTCGGAGAGGGGTTGGGGTGAGGTCTAAAATGTTTTTGTCAAACCCCCTCTCCTCCTCACCTCCTTGCCTCTTTACCTCTTTGCCTCCTAAAAATCTTTTCCCCAATTTAAAAAATAAATTTACATTTGTCAAAAATTTACCAGTATGTCAAATGTAAAATTAAAAATCAGCGTTTCAATCAGTCAACTACCAATTGTAGGAAAAGAAATTTTAGATTCATTTGAAAAAGATTTGCCCACCATCAAAGCAAAGTATACAAAATATGACAGCACATTTCTAACCAGTTGCAGAGCTACTTGGAAAATAATCGATTCTATCATAAATCCAGTAGTAATACAAGGAGAATTAACCAATTTATACGAAACCAATCGCGTAAACGCATACGCACTACTTTCCGATATAGATGATTTAGAAGGTTATTTAAAAGATGCAAAAGGTCTTACTGTACCAGTAAGCACATTCGGCATTTCAGCTTTACGCTTATTTTTACGCAGAAATAAAACTGCAGATGCAGTAGCAGGTATTAAAGTAATATTAAGTCTTATAAAAGACTCAACCAATCAACCAATACTCGAAGGGCAAGGGCTTACAACCACAAAAATTAAAGAAATACAAGATTTGCAAATCGCGTTAGAAAACGGAGCAATCGCCATACAAGTCAAAATTAAACAAAAAGCAGATTTAGTTGACGACAATAACGCCTTAATTAATAGTTTTTGGGTTACCCTCACTAGTATTTGCGACAAAGGCAAGCGCACATTCAAAGGCAACCCCAGCAAAGTAAATAATTACACCATCCGTCAACTAAAGAAAAAACTAGGTCTATTAAGAAAAGCAGCAGATAAAAACTTATTAGGCAATGTTACTCTAAACGGCGCCCCAGTAAAAGGAGTTAAAATAGCAATAACCAGCACCAGCGGCAAACAAAAGTACAATTCCACCTCCCTCACTGACGGCAGCTTTTCTAAAAACCTCTCAGAAGGCTCTTACACAGCCACTGCCACCTATCAAGGCAAAACATCTGCTCCAATCCCCTTCACAATAGAAAAAGGAAAACCAACTAACTTAGATATCGTATTAGAATAATAATAGTTCAAACGTCCGATAATGATATAAATAGCTACCAAATACAAAAAAAAAGGGTAAAAAGGGTAATCCTTTAAAAATTAATTAGTTATTTATGATAGAAAGACAAAACGGTATTGACTTATTTAGGCTTATTGCATCATTTTTTATTCTTTTACTTCATACAACTTATGGAATTTTGCCCTCAGTATATTCTGATAATCTAAGAATATCTGCTAGATGGGCTGTTCCCTTTTTCTTTATCTTGTCAGGGTATTTATTAAATAGAAAAATAAGCCCGAAAAACCAAATATCACTGTCAAATATTGAAGGAACAATAAGTCAATTAATTTCAACTTTTATTACAGCATCATTAATTTACATACCACTTAATCATCTATTGCATTTAAGTTTTAATAATGTTTCGTTTTTAATTGTTGGAACTTTCTGGCATTTATGGTTTTTAGGTTCGATGATATTAGGATACTTTTTCATCTGGAATATTTATTTTGCAGGATATTCAATACTATTATTTCCAATATCAATTTCAATTTTGATAATATCTTTAATATCAGATTCATACAAGTTCCTTAATCTTTTTACAGTTGACTCAGATTTATCCCGATTCTTACTGTCAATACCATTAATGTCTTTAGGTATATATATTGGCAGTATTGAAAACAAATTAAAAAAAATTAAGAATATTACATTTATTTTTGCTTCACTAAGTTTATTTGGAATAATATCTCAATTTTTTGAAGCCCATTTTCTTTATGTTCATTTTCATGTAAATAAATTTTCAATTCAATTTTTGATTACGACTTTTTTAACATCTGTTCCAATTTTTTTATTATCAATATTAATAAATTTACGAGATAATATAATCTCAATTTGGGGTAGAAAATATTCACTGTTTATCTATCTTTATCATATCTATACTTATTATTTTATAAATAGAATAATCCACAAATTTTTGTCAAATAACTACGAAAAAATATTACCTTTTTCACCAATTTTATGTTTCACTTTGACACTATTTTTTGCCATATTATTAGATAAATTTTCAAAACCAATTTTTAAAGTGTTAAACGGGAAATTTGGATAACCCCGCTGTTCGTGATTTGCAATCACGAACCAGTATCACAGGATTCGTAATCCGTAAATATCCCTCTGGCGCTAGTGTTCAGCGAAGCTGGTCACTAGTGTCAAATAAATAAACCAGTTTGTAACTGGAATTCGCTTCGATAAACCTTCTGATCGGAATTTAAAAATAAAGAACAGCAGGTGAAACGCACTAAACAAACTTGTAATTGACATTTTCTAACCAATTTCGCTATTCACCTATTTTTAATAATATTGTATGATTTCAAAATACTTAAATTTGATTTATGGAAATTAAAGTACAAGTACCATTTCAGCAGCTTTTATCAATAGTAAAGACATTATCACCGAGCGAAAAAGCAAAGTTGCGTGCTGAACTAAACGATGAGGTTGTAGAAACTAAACAACAAGTAGACTTTATTAAATATCTATTGAAAAGACCAGTTTATAATGAACAAGACCTTCAAACAATTGATGAAAACAAAAAAAAAGCATTGCTGTATGGCGAACAAACAAGTAATGGCTGATACTTTCCCACGATTCATAATTTACAATTCACTAAAACAAACTCAAAATACAATTTAAAAAAGTAACTATTATGGCATCAGACCAAAACTTTGTTGACTTTGTAACAACACAAATCCAAAATGTGGGAATAATTACCTCAAAGAAAATGTTTGGTGAATATGGCATTTATAGTAACGGAAAACTATTTGGTGTAATCTGCGACAATAAACTTTTTATTAAACCAACAAGTAAAGGACGAGCGTTTATTGGCAACCCTACAGAATTGCCGCCATACGAAGGTGCAAAACCTAGTTTTGTGATTGAAGAAAAAATTGAGGACAGCAAATGGTTAAGCGACTTAGTAAAAATTACATTAGACGATTTACCTGAACCAAAAATCAAAAAGAGAAAAAAATAACTGCTGCTAATCTCTAGTGCATAATAAATAAACCAGTTTGCAACTGGAATTCGCTACAGCAAACCTCCTATTAAAAAATCACTTCTCAAATTGGAAAGAAATATTCGGCAAAAACTTTATGGCCTTGATCATTTAAGAGCATTAGGAATTATCCTAGTTTTCTTTTTTCATTACTTTATTGTTAGCGGTGGACAACCTGAATGGCTACCTGATGTTGCTTCTTTCGGTTGGACGGGGGTTGATTTGTTTTTTGTGTTGAGTGGATTTTTAATCTCTTCACAACTCTTTGAGCAAATAAAGCAAGGGCAAGAGATTTCGTTTAAGCAATTTTTTCTAAAACGGTTATTTAGAATAGTACCAGCATTTGTGGTGAATGTTGGAATCTATTTTTGTTTCCCATTTTTCCGAGAGAAAGAAGCGCTTCCGCCCTTTTGGCAATTCCTCACGTTTACCCAAAACTTTGGCTTAAACATAAAAGAGTTTGGAACATTTTCTCATTGTTGGTCGCTATGCGTAGAAGAACATTTTTATCTTTTCTTACCAATAATTCTATTTGTACTTCATAAATGGAAATTATTCTCAAAATCATATTGGCTACTTATTACGTTGTTTACAATTGGTTTTGCAACAAGAGTTTACAGTTTTAACCATTTATATCTACCTAAACTTCTAGATGAAAACAGTTGGCTTTATTGGTACAAGTATATTTATTACCCAACCTATAATCGTTTAGATGGTCTTTTGGTGGGAGTAAGTATAGCAGGTATTTATGTATTCACACCAAAGTTTTGGAGTAGCATTTCAAAATACGGCAACCTACTTTTTGCAACAAGCTTGGCAATAATGATAAGCGCCTATTTTCTTTGTGAAGACCAGCAAACATTCAACGCATCCATTTTTGGATTTCCAATAATTGCAATTGGATTTGGGTTTATGGTATTGAGTGCAATTAGTGACACAAGTTTTCTATACAAATGGAATTCAAAGTTTACAACGTTTATAGCAACACTTTCTTATTCCATTTACTTAACGCATAAGGGCGTTATACATACAACACATCTTGTTTTAAAAGACTTAGAACTAAACAGTAATGTACTGCTTGTAATTTGCATTTTTACATGTATCGGTTTTGCTTATTTGCTACATCTTACAATAGAAAAACCATTTATGCTATTGCGAAGTAAATTAATAAAACCTAGTGCTTAAAAGCTATACCATCGTTTTAATATAATTCATTAGGCAAAAAAGAGCAGTTAAAAAAAGATAGTTTAGATACATTATTATCGAAATCTTTTTCAACTTAAATTAATTAAATCAAAACAAGTTAAAAAACAATCAGCAAAGCCTGAAATGATAAGCCAGTAACTATATCAAACTAAGATTTATCAATAAGATTTTTGTGGGAGTATTAAAGGAAATATAGATAATTGATTGTGATTAATTTTTGAATGAACCAACATTGAAATATAATAAACTCCCTTTCAAGGGTTGGGAACTAGTGAAACTCTTATCTATAAAACGTTTGAGGTTCGTATTTAAACTTCTATTACTAAATAGATTGGTTAAGATAATAAAAAGCCTTCCATCGCTTAAATAGCAATGAAAGGCTTTTTAATTTTTCTATAATAATTGATTACAGTTTACATGTGTGCTTTCAAAAAGGCAATGGTTTTAGTATGCGTATCTTCTGTGGCAGCTTTGTTGTAAATAGGGTTACTAGGATTGGCAAAACCATGTCCCGCTTCATAGCGATATACGGTTAATTGTTTACTAGCTTCCTTCATATTCTTTTCAAATGCATCAACAACAGTTGGTGGGATGCCTTTGTCTAAATTGCCAAAGAACCCAATTACATCGCAATTAATGGTTTTAAGTCTGGCAATATCTGTTTCTGGGCGACCATAATACATTACACAACCCGCAGCTTGTTTGCCAGCTAAAATGGTGCTTTGTAAACTCCAACCACCACCAAAACACCAACCTACTGTATATATTTTTGCTTTAGTACCAGCATAAGCAATACCACCTTTTACAATGCTTTCCAAACGCTCACTTTTAGCGGTTTTCATATATACCATCGCACTATCAGGCGTAGTAGCTATTTTGCCATCATACATATCCAAAGCAAGTATGTTTACATCGCCCAATTCGCTAGCAAAAGCCTCTGCTTCTCTTTTTATATTGTCATTCAATCCCCACCATTCTTGCACTACAAACAGCCATTTGTTTGTTTTCTTTTTCGATTTAATAAAATAAGCATGCGCATCAGTGCCATCAGGTGCAGTAAAATGCACCATACTACCAGTTGCATTCTTTAGTTTGTAGTAAGTAGGATTGGCATGAAGCATTGCAAAACCTGGTGCTGAAGCATCTAATTCAATTTGATCTTTAATGGCATGTTCATAACAAGAAATGTAGCCATCTGGAGATAGGAAAGCGAGTTCTTTAGGTTTAAAAGTGTAACTCAACATAGCTGCAATTGCAAAAGCAGCAAAGACTGATAAGATTAATTTTCTCATTTTATTATTTTATATGAATTAATAAAATTCTTAACGCATTTAATGAGGGGATGTTTAAATGAGCTTACATGTTGGGGGAGAAATATGAATGAAATATGTTTCATTTTTTATTCCACTGAGTACCACCGAGATTCAAAGAGAGCCACAGAGGTTTGCCTTTCTGTGTAACTCTGTGCCTTCTCTGTTGTTCTCTGTGAAATTTTTATGCTTCATTTAAACCCTTTTGTAAAAACGAGTAATTATATCACTAAATTTAGTGTCGGAAAGAAACAAAAGCCGTCCTTTTTAATACAATGTGGTGATTAGTAACCATTTTTACTTTAATTATCACTAATCGATCAATATTTGCCAAATGGAACCAGTTTTAATTCAAGACGAGACCTTTGAACAAATAGACTATTCTATTAAAGCATTACCCAAAGGTGAATACGATAATTGCCAATTTACTAATTGCAATTTTTCAAACGCAAACTTTTCTGAATGTGAATTTTCTGATTGTACATTTAATAGTTGCAATTTAAGTTTAGCTAAACTTACTAAAACTACGTTTAGAAATATACGATTCAAGGATTGCAAACTGTTGGGGCTTCTTTTTAATGATTGCAATCAATTCGGATTGTCTTTTTATCTAGATAATTGCAATTTAACACATGCATCATTTTACCAAACCAAGTTAAAGAAAAGCAATTTTAAAAACACCCTTTTTCAAGAAGTGGACTTTGTGGAATGTGATTTATCTCAAAGTATTTTCTACAATTGCGACTTTTCTAAAGCTGTATTTGAAAACACTATCCTAGAAAAAGTTGACTTACATACATCCTACAATTATTCCATTAATCCCGAAACAAACAACATTAAAAAAGCCAAATTTTCTTTATCGGGATTAGCAGGACTTTTAGATAAATACGATATCATAATTGAAAGCTGAAATGAATAAAAAAATGTAGTAAAAGCAATGGATTAATCATTTAAACATCGCATTTTCTAATTGACTTTTATAATCATTTTCCCTAATTGCTACTTTACTTACCTCCTATCTACTTTGATATTTCATTATAAAACCCATCTATTCTACTATAATAAAATAAAAAAAATGGAAACAATGTTTGCTCATTTCATTCCAACCCCTACATTTGCAACCGGCAGGTCTTGCACGACCAGCTCCTGCAGAACCTCCCCAGAGTAGGAATACAGCAAGGATATGTGGTTGTAGCGGTGCGATGTGAGTAGCCTGCCGATTTTTTTTATCTTAACTAAGCCATAGAAACCATCTATTCATTTCCACTTTTATTATTTCTAAAATAAAACTACATGAAATTTTTTATTGACACAGCAAATTTGGCTCAAATAAAGGAAGCCAATGAATTAGGTATCTTGGACGGTGTAACTACCAATCCTTCCTTAATGGCTAAAGAGGGAATTAAAGGAAATGATGCTATAATTAATCATTACAAAACAATTTGTGAATTAGTAGATGGTGATATTAGCGCTGAAGTGCTTTCAGTAACTTTCGATGAAATAGTTGCAGAAGGAAAAATATTAGCAGCAATTCATCCAAACATTGTAGTGAAAGTTCCAATGATTAAAGAAGGAATTAAAGCTATTAAATGGTTTACTGATAATGGAATAAGAACCAATTGCACACTAGTTTTTAGTGCTGGTCAAGCTATTTTAGCTGCAAAAGCTGGAGCTACCTATTTATCACCGTTTATTGGAAGAATAGATGACACCAATTGGGACGGAGTTGATTTAATAGCGCAAATAGCTAACATCTATACTATCCAAGGTTTTGATACCCAAATCCTTGCTGCTTCTATTCGCAACCCATTACATATCATTAAATGTGCTGAAGCCGGTGCGGATGTTTGTACTTGTCCATTGGATTCAATTTTAGGATTATTAAAACATCCTTTAACTGATATAGGATTGGCTAAGTTTTTAGAAGATGCTAAAAAAATGTAACAATAAATAAGATTGAATATTAAAAAAGTCCGTTGTAATATAATTTGCAACGGACTTTTTTTATGATTATAATTCAATTTTATAGCACCAACGTTTCAGTTTTCCTTCAAAATCAAAAGGAGTAGTAGCCCTTGTAATATCTTTTATTTTATTAGCATTTATTTCATCAGCATCAATTACAAACTTTGTAAAATTGGTACTAAAATAAATGACACCACCCGTAGAAGTAGCTGCAATTACATCATTTAATAGTTCAACATGGTCTCGTTGAATATCTAAAAAATCTTTCATTCTTTTGCTATTGCTAAAAGTAGGTGGATCTATAACTACTAAATCAAAACTATCTTTCTCTAATGTTTTAAGATATTGCTTTACATCTGCTTGTATAAAATTGTGGGTTGTATTGTTTTTAAAATCATTTAATGCTACGTTTTGTTCAGCCCAGTTCAAATATGTTTTAGATAAATCTACTGTGGTAACACTTTTTGCATTTCCTGCGGCTGCATAAACTGAAAAAGATCCTGTGTATGAGAACAGATTCAAAACACGCTTCCCTTCACTTTCTGTTCTAACCATTTGGCGTGTTATACGATGATCAAGAAACAAACCCGTATCTAAATAGTCTGATAAGTTTACTAGAAAACGTAGACCCTGTTCTTCAACTGGAAAAACAACAGAAGTACTATCTGCTTTTTCATACTGATCTAATCTATTGGCTTTGCGTTTTCGTTGTTTTATATAAACATCCTCATTTTTCACTTCCATCAATTCACAAATAATATTGATACAAGCTTCTAACCAAAGTTCATGTTCCTCCTCAGTCAGGCTATGTCTTCTCAAATATTCAGCTAAATATATTTTATCGCCATATAATTCTATACAAAATGGAAACTCTGGCAAATCATGGTCATACACTCTATAACATAGAATACCTTGCCTATATGCTAGTTTTTTTTTATGCTTATATACTTTACTCAACCGATTAAAAAACATTTGTAGTTTCTCATCCATATTACAAAAATAAGTAAGCAGTGGTATTATAATTGGATGAACAAAAGTTTTGTTTAATAAACTATGAAACAGATTCTTATAAAAACAATACAAAATAAAATCCTATGATGCAGACTTAAATAAACTTTTAAATTTCAATTTATTCAACTATCAAAGTTTAAACATATTCCCCTATTTTTGTGACGCAAATCATCAAAAACTAACGATTGAAATCAATGCTCCGTTTTCGATATTTTGCATTTGAAAAAGGAATTAATCAAATTTAGAATTTATATTTTTAACATATTCAAAATGCCACTTCGGCTTTTCGAACGCATTCAAGTTTTGGTTTTGGTTTTTATAGGATAACGGCCGCTTGTTTACACTTGCGGCCCTATTTTTTTTAAAAAAACCAGTTCACTATAAAAAGAAGAACCTCATAAAAAGCTATTAAATCATTTACAATCAAACAGCTTTTTATCAGTTCTAAACCAATATTCCTTTTATAACTTTCCTTCTACTATTTGCAACACTTCATTTTCTGTTGAAATTGCTTGCTGTTCAATTAACCTACCTCGACTAAGAATATCTTCTACAAATGTTTTATCCTTATAACCTGCTGCATTTATTCTTACATTTAAGAATGCACCTCTAACGGCGGTGGTAGCACATAAAGCAGCTACTCCAGCATCAGTTATAGAATTTGGATTTCCAATTTCTGCCATCGCTATTATTACTTCCATACTACTATATGCTGCCTCCATCACTTGAAAAGGAATTTCAATAGCATACTTAGTTGCTTCTTGAATAGCATTACTTCGAATAGCTTTCTCTGCTTCCGAGTTTTTAGGCAAAGCAAATGCAGTCATTATTTTATTGAAAGCTAACGTGTCTAAATCTACCAATCTAATCAGCGTTTTCTTAATAGCTTGCGCTTTCAATGCCCAATTACTAAATGTATCCCACTCATTATCCCATCCTTTTTTATGTGCAGACAAATTAGCAACCATTCCTGCCAAAGAAGCACCTAAAGCACCTACATAAGCAGATATAGAACCCCCGCCCGGTGCAGGACTTTCGCTTGCAGTTTCATCTGCAAAATCAGTAAGGCTCATGTTAACCAACTTTGCATCAGCAGGATTATTCAATAGATATTCAACGATTCTTTCCTCAGGTTTAAATGGAGAAAGTTCATCTAAACCCATAGTTTTAATGGCAATACGAACCAGTTCCTTTTCACTTACTCCTTCTGAACGTTGCTGTTTATTCAAGAAAAATCTACCTGCATCAAGCATGGCATGAAGTGGAACTAAACCAACCAATTCACTTCCTGTAACCCTGATTCCCCTTGTTGCTGCTTTGTTACATACTTCATCAAAAGCAACGTGTAATGGTGTTATTGCAATATTTGTAAGGTTCATGGATATTTGAGCTATGCCATATTCTTCAATATACCATCCAATTGCTTTTACAGATTTCAAACTACCAGGAACATTTACTGCTTTACCGTTTTCATCTTTTACAATAGGTCCGTTTATTGGGTCGCCCTCTCTCAATACCCTTCCCGCTTCTCTTACATCAAATGCAATGGAATTGGCTCTTCTAGTAGAAGTTGTATTCAAGTTTACATTGTATGCTATAAGAAAATCTCTAGCACCAATTACCGTAGCGCCTCGTTTGGCATCAAAAGTAGCAGGCCCAAAATCTGGCTTCCATTCGGGTAATAGTATTTTCTCAGCAAATCCTTCATATTCTCCTGCTCGAATAATGGAAAGATTGCTGCGTTTTTTATTGGGTTGTGCGTATTCATATAAGTAGGCAGGAAGGTTTAATTCCTCCCCTACACGCTTAGCTAGTTGTTGAGCATAATCAGCACACTCTTCCATAGTTACCCCTGAAATAGGAATCAAAGGACATACATCTGTTGCACCCATTCTTGGATGTTCACCATGATGTAGGCGCATATCAATTAATTCTCCTGCCTTTTTAATTGCTCTAAAGGCAGCTTCTATCACTCGCTCAGGTTCTCCCACAAAAGTTACCACTGTTCTGTTTGTAGCTTTTCCTGGATCTACGTTTAAAAGTTTTACCCCTTCAACCTTTGATATTTCATCAGTTATTTGATTAATAACTGCCAAATCTCTACCCTCACTAAAATTGGGCACACATTCAATTATTCTATCCATTTTAAAAAAATTAGATTCAATTAAAGAAAAAGTATATTGTAATTAATTGTTTTTTACACACCTAAAGCCCAAATGTTCCATGCCGCTATCCTCAGAGGTTTTCATTCTTCTAGCAACTCTGTAGCCTGAACAATAAGTATCATTACACAAGAAAGAGCCGCCTCTAATTACTCTTTTGGGAATCAAAGGCTCATCGGGATCATAGCTTTTATTCGCTCCTAAAGGATTCGTTATACCATTTGGGTAATTGCTCGTTACATAATAAGTATTGTTGTATAAGTCTGAACACCATTCCCAAACATTCCCTGCCATATCGAATAATCCAAAACCATTGGCTTGAAATGATTTTACTGGTGCAGCATAAAAATATCCGTCATCCTGAGTGTTTCGATTAGGAAAGTCACCCTGCCAATAATTGGCTTTTTTCTTTCCTTTTTCAATGCCTTCATTTCCCCAAGGATAAATTTGATTGCTTAGTCCTCCCCTAGCAGCAAATTCCCATTCTGCTTCTGTTGGCAATCTTTTCCCTGCCCATTTGCAATATGCTTTAGCGTCTAAAAAAGCAATATGCACTACTGGATAATTTTCTTTTCCAACCAAATTACTACCTGGCCCATGTGGATGCTTCCAACTAGCACCCGGCTTCCACTCCCACCATTGTGAATAGTCTGTTAGGGATATCGTTTCTTTCGGCTGTTTGAATATTAATGAGGCAGGAACTAAAACAGATGCATCGGGTTTTGGAGTTCCTGCTGGTAATTGCTTTTTTAGTTCATTCCAATCAGGCTTTTGTTCTGCTACTGTAACATAATGAGTTGCTTTTACAAATGCAGCAAACTGCGCATTGGTTACTTCATGTTCATCCATCCAAAACGAACTTACAGTTACTTTATGTTTTGGATATTCATCTTTAGATGCTTGGTCATTATCTCCCCCCATCATAAAAGTACCACCATTTATTTTCACCATCCCTTGATGATGATTATCAGTTGGAGTATTACTTAATTGCACATTTTTAGAAATTGGATTAGCACCAAAACGCTTTGGCAAATTCGATTCACAACAAATATTCTTTTTGGGAGCTGACTTAAAGTTTTTATTTAGTAATGAACTATCCTTATTTCCAATCAATTGTGCTTCTACTTGTACGATATTTATAATGGGCAAACAATAAAATAAAGCACATAATAATTTATTCATTCTATTTATTTCTATTTTGGCAATGATACCAAAATTTTAGAAAAAACTATAAACAAGAAGAATACTATAAACCCAGATTTTGCGATAGCAATTTTATTACTAAACCAAAACGCATCCTTGCCAAGCGTTTGAGAATATTTTTTGGGCATTAGAACATTTAAACATTATATCATCCGAAAAAAACAACCATTTATCTAAATTTCTTTTAAGGCTATCACCACAAATCATAATGCTAAATCTGAATTTAATAGGATGGTCTTGCACAAAAAAAGTGAACAGATTTACTGTTCACTTTTACTGTAGAAAAAAAACTAAACTACTTTTATTAGAAGAATTCTTTTATAGTTTTCATTATTTGGGCATCTGTGCTTTAACAGCTTCTTCTTTTTGCCTTTTTTGAATTTCCCTGAATTTCTTCATACTTTCTTTCCCTGCAATTTCTTCAACAGTTGCGTTTCTTTCTTTTGTCAATGCAGTAGTCTTGTCCTTAAAATCGTTCACAATACTGTTATACTTCTCAATTTGAGCATCAGTAAAACCAGTTTCTTTAAGTGCAGCCACTTTATCTTCTTCTTGCTTTTTTTTCAATGAAGCTTTTTCTTCTGCAGTTTGTGGAACTGAAGGGTTTACAGTAGGATCAGTTTCTTTCTTCTTTTTTACTAAATCGTTGAATTTCTTAATGGCATCTTTACCATTTATTATATTCAAACTGCTATCTCTCCATGAATACAATTCTTTCCCTTTTACTGAATAACTGCTTTCAATGGCTTTAATTTTTACAGCTAATTCCTCATTAATCCCTGCTTCTTTGTAAGCAGCTGCTAAATCGGCGTCTTGTTTTTGTTTGATTGCAGCTTTTTCTTCTGCTGTTAAAGGTTTTGCTGGCATGGACTGACCATGAACTAAACTAAAAAATAAATTGGCAAACAAAATGGCAAACAATACTTTTTTCATAACAAACTTTTTTCGGTTAATAATAATTAATCGTACAAAAATAAGGGATCAGTGTTTATGAAAGAAGGTATATTGATAGGTATATCAATCAGATAATAAAGCTTTTCTTCTTTGAAATGCAGTTTGACTTTTGTGTATACTTATTCTGTTCTTATTTGTAAATACTATTATCTGAGGAATATCGGAGAGTTTTACAATTAGAAAGTGCATTAGCAAAACTTTATCTCAAATTAAGATTAATCAAAGGGATTCTCGAAAGGATTATACAGGAAATCCCATATCTTGCATACTCTTTCCACTTTTTTCTACAAGTAAGTTAACTAAACTATCAAACCCTATTAAATGCATGTTGGCTTTAATGGTATTATCAGCACTTTTTATTTTTAGTTCTGAACTTACTTTACCAAATTTCACCTCTTTAATTTCATCCCATTTAATTTCTTTCGTTTTACCAAACATTTTTGTTTGAATGATGGCTAATTCAGTCAATTTTATATGAGATATACTGCCAACTAAAAATAGCGGCAACCCAAGTAGTAATGAAGAAAATCCAAGTGAAAAAATGATGGTTTTATCTTCTTCATTTGTAACGAAAACGCTATAAGTAAGTAATGCAACAGCAATTGCAATAGCTATTAAACCAATAATTGCATATAGTTTGGGCAACTTTAAAATAAAATTACCTTCTGCATCTATTTTCGGTTTTCCTTTTGAGGCTTTAAACAAATATGCCATTAGGATAGATACTACTATTATTGTAAGCGCATTTCTAAACATATAATTGATTATTTAAAGGATTAATTGAATTATTACGAGTTAACATTAATTCCAATCATGTAAACATTTCCAAATCCCCTCTCCTACGGCACTTTCACATTCAAAACAAAAAAGAAGGGCATTTATACCATTATTAAAATGATACAAATGCCCTTTTGATAATTAGAACTTAATACGGCTTGTAAACGGTTTTCGGTATAATTTTTTGTACTTAATGTAAAACACCCAAAATGTATTGGTGTTCCAAGAAATTAGTTATTAGAAACTAATTAATTCTACATCAAAAATCAACGTACTGTTTGCACCAATTACAGCACTCACTTGTCTGTCTCCATAAGCCAATGTAGGATGTAAGAAAAAACGAAACTTGCTACCGGTAGGCATTAACTGCAAGCCTTCTGTCCATCCGCTAATAACCCTGTTTAAAGGAAAAGAAGCAGGCTGCCCCCTTTGTACACTGCTATCGAAAATAGTTCCATTAATTAAAGTACCATGATAATGGCAAGTAACTGTGCTACTAGCAACTGGTTTAGGTCCCGTACCTAAAGTTAACACTTCATACTGCAAGCCACTTTCTAAAGTAACTACTCCTTCTTTTAATTTGTTTTCTGCTAAAAAAGCTTCCCCAATTTGTAAATTAGAAGCACTTTTTTCATTCTTCATCTCAGCTAATTTATCTGATATTCCCATATAAAATATAATTTGCGGCGAATGTAGGTGTTTGCTTTTAAGAGGCAAAGGGGATTGATGATGCAAAGAGGTTTTAGGAGGCAAGGAGGCAAAGAGGTTTTAGGCATAGAGTATTTAGAAAGAAGGGGAGTTTTGTATTTTAATACCGGCATTTGTTTTTTAGTCCTGGAAGGATGATTTTTTAATAGTGATGGATTTTAATTCATTTAAAGAGGAAAATAAGAAGGGTAGTTATTATATTATTTGTGATTGATTAAATACTATAAAAAAGAATACACTTATTTTATGGAATAATGATAATGTTGCATCAGCATTGAACAAAAATTTTGCTACATGGAGAAGGAAAAATACCAACACCTAGCTGATGAGGAATTGATTCAACAGTATCATACTTCTAAGGATAATCAATGGATTGGAATATTGTTGCAGAGATACACCATGCTATTATTGGGCGTATGTATGAAATACCTGAAAAATGAAACGCTTGCTAAAGATGCAGTTCAACAAATTTTTATAAAAACCATTGTTGAACTGGAAAAGTATAAAGTAACCTACTTTAAGAGTTGGCTATATATGGTAGCTAAAAATTTTTGCTTGCAACAATTGAGGCATAGGTATCAGCAAGTGCCCCTTTCGGAAAATGAAGATTTTGAAAGTGAAGAAACGGATAAAAGCTTTTTCGAAAATAATGAACAACTGCTTTCTTTAATGGAATATTATATACCTAAGCTTGGCGAGGAACAACAAAAGTGTATTACCCTATTTTATTATGAAAAGAAAACTTATCAAAATATTTGCACCATTACCGGCTACTCCCCTTTGCAAGTGAAAAGCTATATACAAAATGGAAAAAGGAATCTAAAGAATTTAATAGAGAAACAAATAAAAGAATAACCATGAATAATGATAAAATCAATGCAAATAATAGTAACCAACCTCTTTCAAATGAGCAATTATTAGCGCAATTGAATAGTGGTTTATTTAATGCTTCACAAACCGAAATATCAAAAGAAGTAGAAGATGATGCTTTTTTTGCAGATGCATTAGAAGGATTATCCAATATAAAAGACAAACAAGCTATCGATAACCAAATAGAAGGGCTTAATGCGCAACTAAATACATTAATAAAAGATAGAAATAAAAAGAAGCTAAAACGGAAACTACCAACTAACAGATGGACAATTATTGCAATAGCCCTTACACTTGGTTTAGCAACAATGGGGTATTTAATTATTTACTTAATAAATAAATATTAGGATATTATTTAACGTACTTATTAAATGTAGATACTGATTTACTTAAATGTCTGTCTGATTTGTAAAGCAATCTAGCACCAATAATCTCACCTAAAGAAAAAGCAATAAAGTAAGGGTTAAGTACAGGATTCTTCATATCATGAAACTTTACAAGCTCCACAACACCAGCCAACATACCCAATGAAACTAGAATTAGCCCTGGTTTTGCATTTTTTTGAAAATATTTATACTCTCTTGTAGCATTTGGATCAGTAGTTAGAAGACATTTCATTTCTTCAGCTGGAAGTCCATAATTTCTTATACCATAAGCGCGGCTCGTCTTATAATAATTAATAGAATCGCTATGATAAACCATTTCTTCGGGAGTGATAATTAATGCCCTTTTGAAACTTGAATCTTTTTTGGGAAGAGTATCAATTAAACCAAGAGCCGATTTTAAATAAGCAGAATCTAATGTATTTAAATTTTTGTTACCAGTAATAGCTGTTTCTTCTTTAGGTAATGAATCTATTATTATAATTCGTTTTGGTGCTCGTTTAGCCAATCTCACAGGTGCAGCATACCTTTTAGGAGTAGGTTTTGGACTGGATGGATTAGGTTTTGCATAACTATTTCTTATATCAGATACAGTTGGTTTTTGAGGGATGGACCCAGGTTTTGGTATATACCTTGTACGACCCTGATATCTTCGGTAATCTAAATAACTTTTGGGGGTTGATGATTGCTTGGGAGCTTGTTTGGTATTTTCTTTAGATGATAATGAATTACCAAATTTGTCATACCTAGGTTTATTAATAGGATTCTTAGATGAGTTAGGCCTCTTTGAGGTTTTTACTTTTTTAGAAGACTTAAATGCATTTTTAACTTGGGTATCAGATGACTGTGATTCAGAATAAACTGAGCTGGAGTCTGTTTGTGCTTTTGTTGAAACACTTAATAAAAAAACAATGAGTATTAAAAGTAATTTTTTTATCATAAAACTATCATCTTTAGTATTGTATATTCAGGCTAATAATTTTACTGAAATCAAAGCCTACAACATATTATACATTACCTAAACGAAAAAACTTTGCCAAAATTGCTAAACCTCTTAAATAAGGGGTATAAGTAAATGATGTGCTTTTAAGCTAAAAGACAGATTCAAAACCCATATTGAATAAAAAAGGGATGGAGTTGTAGCCACGAACGTCGAAAAATTGCTTATTTGATATGTTTTGTGCAATTAAATTAAGCTTCCAATGCTTATTAACTTGATAAATTAGCTGTGCATTAAAAATTAAAAAAGAATTCATTCTATAATCATCAGTAGCTAACCCATAATCATAAAAGTTGCTTACAAATTTACCATTCATTCCAGCAGAAAAGTTTCTAGAAACTTGGTAATTAATTCCAAAGTTTAGTACATGTTTTGGCCTGCGTATTAAATAATTGTAGGTAACAGTATCAAAAAATGTTTTTTTACTTTCAGTAATTTCTCTTCCTGCTAAAAATGTATAATTGGTAGTAAAATTTGCCTTATTAAATAATAAAACTTTACTCTGCCATTCGAAGCCCCAACAATTTAGTTTTTCATAATTGCTATATGCAGAAGAGTTGTATTCAAAATTCACAATCCCTTTTTCTTTTCTGTAAAATCCATTTACTAGAAACGACGTAGTATTCTTGTTAAACTCAATTGATAATTTGTAATAAACAGAATGCTCTGGTGACAAAGCAGTATTTCCAAAATTATCTACATACAATTGAAAAATACTAGGGTATTTATATCCTGTACCAATAAAAAAAGTTGCATTTAACCATTTAGCAATTTTGATAGATGTGTTAAAATGAAAAACTCCAAGTAATCTAGTATTTATCATTTTATTTAGTCTACCTCCTAAAGACACTGAAAAAAAAGTATCACTTGTAGTGAAATTCACATTAGAATATCCCCCCACTTCAAATGTACTAGGATAAATTGTAGTTAAATTTCCTGAAGAAGTATCAAAAGCATTGTTTCGTAAGTAGTTTTTTCTACAATCAAATCCAACTAAAACGGATGGGCTTCTTTTTTGATAAACTTGTATATGAATATCACCAAAATGTACTATTCCTTTATAATGTTTATTTTCAAATGGGTTATAAAAATACCCCCTATTTGTTTTATCAAACCTGTATAAGCCTGAAATTAAAATATTTTTTTTACTGTACATAAGTGTAATGTCACCAAGAACATTACTCTTTTTGTAGTAATAATCTTTTTTATCAATGAAGTTTTCAGTATCAGTGTCAGCTTTGTATTTGCTATATCTTAAACTAGAAGAAAATGAAATAAATTTTAAGATACGATAATCTATATTTACACTAATTTCCTTGAACTTATAAGTATCATTGTCATACCCTGTAGAACCTATGGTATCATTAGCATACGAAAATCCTGATGACCTAAAACTGTTGTATTTTAAAGAATATGAATACTTATTTTCAAACTTCCATAATTGTAAACCAAAATTAATTATTTCCTGATTTACAATGGCGCAGTATATTTTATTTTTATTTAATGAATCTTTATTTAGTTTTTTAGTATTTATATTAATTACACCAGCAATTGCACCTGAAGCATATAAACTCGAAAGCGATCCTTTGTAGATATCAATGGACTCAATCTCATCAATAGAAATAAAATTCAAATCGAACGATGAAGCAATTTCAGATGGGTCATAAATTGGAATATTATTAAAAAGTATCAATACTTTACCTCCTAAAGCACCTTTCATATATGTATTTATTAAAGACCCTTTAGGTTGATAAGCTCCATTTACAATAATCCCCAACTGTTGATTTAATAGTTAAGGTAGAGTCAATCCAGCATTTGCTATTATATCTACCCCATTAATTTTAACAGAACCTATATTATTTTTTTGAATTGAATTATTTATAAATACCTGTGCATTTATCTAAATTGTAAAAAAATAAAGAAACTAATTAAAAAAAGGGCTTTCATCGTTTTAAAGGCTCTTGATAAGTTCATGAAAATTTAACATTTTGTCCACAATTTTAATAATATATTACTAAGGCACCTTTTTTTTTTAGGATAATTAAACTTCAAGTATTAATATTGCAAACGGCATTTAGGGCGGAATTTAAATCTTTAAAGTAAATTTAATGTGAATTATGTTGAAACATTTACTAAGTTCCAATTTTTTAACCTTAATTTGCCAACGATAAGTTAAATTAATAAAATTAACAATGAATTTTAAAAGGTTTGTTCAACAATCTAGCTGTATGAAGGCAAATAATGTAAAAATTTTAAAAGAGTTGCTGTTGGTTTCAGTAGTCTCAATTTCAATCCTTGGGGGTTCAGTTGATTGTAATGCACAAAGATTTAGCCTCACTCCATCTGTTGGAGTAAGCAATTATCGTGGAGATTTGGCTACTCAATATACACCCCCATTTAAACCAGCTTTTACTTTGGGTGCTAGTTATGATATTACACCTCGTTATAGACTTCGTTTTACATATTCTCAAATGAGTGTTGAAGGCGATGATATAAAATCACCCAAAGCAGGTGTTCCTGAAAGAAATCTTAACTTTAAAAGTAACATTTCTGAAGGCGCCATTTTAGGTGAGCTTGATTTATTTGATAATAAATACCACGCCTTTGTACCTTATGTATTTGGTGGAATTGGTGTTTATCACTTTGACCCACATCCATTAAAACCAATAAATGGTGTTGATGTAAGCCTTCATGATTTAGGTACTGAAGGGCAATTATTGTCAAGTGGTAAATATGCAGATCGTCAATACAAATTAACCCAAATGAATATATCATTAGGTGGCGGTGTAAGGTATGAAATGTCTGAAACGGTTTCTATTGCATTCGAAGCTAACTATAGAAAATTATTTACAGACTATCTTGACGATGTTAGTTCAGATAGCTATATTTTACCTTCTGAATGGAATACATCTGACCCTACCCAAAAGTCAGCTTCTGCCTATAATTACAGAGGTACACCTAGTAAATTCAATGCAAAAGCAAAACGCGGTAATCCTAAACTTAAAGATGCTTACTACACATTCATGTTAAGATTGAATATTCGTTTAAATAATTTCCTTGCAGGAAGTGATATTTATTCACCAAGTAATCCAGGTGGCAAAGCTCAATTAAAATGCCCTAAAAAAGTTTTTTAATCATTAAAATACTCCATACAGAAAAGCGCTTCATTGAAGCGCTTTTTTTTTATCTTTTAACAAAGAAATATTTATGATTACGCTAATAATAATCATTAGTACAGTTATTATCTCTGTAATTGGCTTTTCTAATAACCAATTAATCAATCAGTTAATCTTTAGTCCATACGCAGTAACCGAACAAAAGCAATGGTATCGTTTTATAACAAGTGGTTTTATTCATGCAGATTTGAATCATTTAGGGTTTAATATGCTTACGTTGTATTTCTTTGGTAAAAATTGGGAGTCTTATTATATAGACTACTTAGGAGTTTCACCAATAACTTATGCTTTATTCTATTTTCTTGCTTTGATTGTAAGTCAAATTCCTAGCTTTTTAAAAAACAGTAAAAATTATCATTATTCCAGCCTTGGTGCATCAGGCGCTGTAAGTGCTATTGTTTTCTCAGGAATACTTGTAATGCCTTGGAACACTCTTTACATTTTTATTTTACCTGTTCCAGCAATAGTTTATGCTATAGGCTTCTTATTTTATTCTGTATATATGGGCAAAAAAGAGATTGATAATATTAATCATGACGCTCATTTTTGGGGTGCAATTTTCGGAGTAGTATTTTCATTAATAATTAAGCAAGAGGTAATATCTATTTTCTTGTTTGAATTAGTTCATCCTCATTTTGATTTACATCCGCTTTAATCGAATTAATAAAAAGACATAATGTTTAAAGTGATTTAATAAAAATAAAAAATGTTTGATTTACAAAAATTAATAAGACAAAATATTAAAACGTTAGTTCCATTTTCATCAGCAAGAGATGAATTTACTGGAAATGCCGATGTTTTTCTTGATGCAAATGAAAATTCTTTAGGTAGTCCTTTATTAAAATGGTATAACAGATATCCCGATCCACATCAATCTAAACTGAAAGCAGCACTTAGCCAAGTAAAATGCATTGGAGAGGAACACATTTTCTTAGGAAATGGTAGTGATGAATGTATTGACTTATTGTATAGATGTTTTTGCAATCCAAGTAAAGACAACATAATTATTTGTCCGCCTACATTTACCATGTATCAAGTAAGCGCAAAGATCAATGATATTACAATTAGGGAATCTCCCCTATTGGAGGACTTTCAATTAAACCTAGCTCACATTGAAACTTTAGTTGATGAAAACACCAAAATTATTTGGCTTTGTTCTCCTAATAATCCATCGGGCAATTGCTTAAATAGAATGGATATAGAAACAATCTTAAATAATTTCTCAGGGTTAGTTGTTATTGATGAAGCATATATAAATTTTGCAAAACAGAAATCATTTATACAAGAATTAAAAGATTATCCTAATTTAATAGTACTACAAACATTAAGTAAAGCTTGGGGATTGGCTGGTTTAAGACTAGGAATGGCATTTGCATCGCCAGAAATTATATTTACTTTAAATAAAGCAAAACCTGCATACAACATTAGCGAAACCACTCAAGAATTATGTTTAAAAGCGCTTGAAGAAATTGGTCAAGTGAATGACATGATTCAAGAAATTGTTGCGATGCGTGAAGCACTTGCTTCAGTTCTAAGGCAAATGCCTACTGTTGAAAAAGTGTATCCCTCAGATGCAAACTTCTTATTAGTAAAAATAGCAAAGGCACACCAACTTTATCTTTATCTACTTTCTCGAGGTATTGTAGTAAGAGACAGAAGTAATATTCCTTACTGCGAAAACTGTATTCGTATTACTATTGGCACTGAAAAAGAAAACACCATTTTAGTGGATGCGCTTCTAGATTGGTTAGATTTATCATTAGGAGAATAAGTCCACTATCATATAAAACTTAAATACTACAATACTGTTGGTGATAAATATTTAATAAATTATACAATGATTAAGTCTTTAATTATTCTACTTGTTTTCGTACACCTCACTTGTTTCACAAAGGCAAATAATTATAAGGATACTACCAATCCTAATAAATCAATCAATGCTGGTTTGAAACTTCCCACAGGATTTTCAGCAATTATAGTAGCCGAAAATATTGGAAGGGCTAGGCATTTAACTGTGAATAAACAGGGGAATGTTTATGTAAAAAGTTCTAAACTAATGAGTGGCAAAGGCATTTTTTATTTAAAGAATGTAAATGATGGTAGCGGTAAAATGCAAATTACCAACAGTTTTGGAAATTATGGTGGAACTGGAATTGTAATCAAAGACAATTATTTATATGCTTCTAGCGATGAGGCAGTTTATAGGTATCAACTTGACCAAAATGGGGAAGTAATTTCACCTGATGCGCCAGAAAAAATTGTTACAGATTTAATTAATAGACGTCAGCATGAAACAAAATCGATTGCTGTAGACGGTAATGATAATTTGTATGTAAACATAGGAGCCTATGCAAATGCTTGCCAAGAAAAAGATAGATCAAAAGGCTCTATGGGAAGAAATCCTTGTCCGATATTAGATAGTGCTGGAGGCATTTGGATGTTTAAACAAAACAAATTAAATCAATCATATCCTGAAGGTGTTCGTTATGCAACAGGTTTGAGAAATGTGGTTGGCCTTGATTGGAACAAGCAAACCAATTCACTATTTGTAATGCAACATGGAAGAGACCAATTGTATCAAAATTGGCCTCAATATTTTGATTCTGCATCAGGTGCAGAACTACCTGCTGAATGTATGTATGATTTGCACAAAGGGTCTAATTGTGGTTGGCCTTACATCTATTACAATCATTTAATCCACAAGAAAATACTTGCTCCTGAATATGGTGGTGATGGAAAAATTGAGGAAAGCAAAGAATATCAAGACCCAAGTATTGCATTTCCTGGACACATGGCTCCCAATGGATTGTTATTTTACACTGGAGATCAATTTCCCAAAAAATATAGGAATGGTGCTTTCATAGCATTTCATGGTAGTTGGAATCGTTCTCCTTTACCACAGGCTGGATACTTTGTAGTATTTGTTCCTTTTAAAAATGGAAAACCAACTGGCGAATGGGAAGTATTTGCTGATGGGTTCTCAGGAAAGGAAGTTGTTACTTCTACTAGAAGTGCTGAACATAGACCATGTGGTTTGGCTCAAGCTCCTGATGGGTCATTATATGTAAGTGATGATAGCAAAGGATTTATTTATAAAATAACTTATTCCAATCATTAATAAATTTTAAATAGAAAACATTAACAAGGTGAAAAAGATTGTTTTAGGAATTGCATCTATTTCTATCATTATTGTAGCAATAGCACAAAAAAAGAAACCTGCTCCCAAAAAAATAGATACCCCAATGGCTTCGATAGAAAGAGGTCATGCAGTTTATATTAAAGAATGTATGAGTTGCCACCAAGAAGATGGTGGTGGAGTGCCTCACTTGAATCCGCCTTTATATGAAAACCAAGATATAAACAATGATAAAAAGAAAATAATTTCTATTGTATTAAAAGGAATGTCTGATAGAGTTCCTATCGAAGGGGAATATTATAGTAATAGCATGGCTTCTCATGCTTATTTAACCAATCAAGAAATTGCAGATGTGCTTAGCTATGTAAGGAGTAGTTTTGGCAATCATGCTAGTATAATTACTCCTGATGAAGTAAAAGCTGTGAGAGGAGTAAAAAAGAAATAGAATCAAACCCTACTTTTAAAAATAAAAATTATGAAGCGAATACTATTCATTGATAGAGATGGTGTTATTCTTCAGGAACCTCCATCTGATTTTCAAGTGGATAGTATTGAGAAAACAAGTTTTGTAGCCAAATGCATTTCTTCTCTTAAAAAAATAGCGGAAGATTGTGACTTTTATAAAGTTCTCATCACCAATCAAGATGGATTGGGTACTGAATCTTATCCTGAAAATACTTTTTATCCTTATCAACATTTAATGCTAAGAACCCTTGCTAGCGAAGGCTTTGTATTTGATGAAACGCATATTGATAGGTCTTTTGCTCACGAAAACAAACCTACAAGAAAGCCTGGCACAGGAATGATTCAGCATTTGCTTAACAATCCCGCTTTCGATTTAGAACATTCTTTTGTAATTGGTGATAGGTGGAGTGATATTCAGTTGGCTAGGAACATTGGGGCGAAAGCAATTTATTTCCGTTCTCCGCTTTCAAGTCTGCAACTTACGGAAGAACAAGAGCTGCAACTTAGACCAACTATTGCTTTTGAAACCAATAATTGGGAAGAGATTTATGCTTTTTTAAAGCTTGGCACAAGGGAGGTGATTCACATGCGGGCTACTAGTGAAACCAATATTCACGTTGAGATAAACTTAGATGGAAGTGGAAAAGCAGCTATCGAAACAGGACTAGGTTTTTTCAATCACATGTTGGAGCAAATTGCTCGTCATGGTAAAATAGATTTAACCATTAAAACGGTTGGTGATTTACATATTGACGAACACCATACGATAGAAGATACAGGTATTGCACTTGGAGAGGCATTTGCAAAAGCTTTATTTGACAAAAGAGGTATGGAAAGATATGGTTTTGCTTTGCCAATGGATGAAGCAGAAGCTAAGGTTTTAATAGATTTTGGTGGTCGCAATTGGATAGTATGGGATGCTGAATTTAAAAGAGAAAAGATTGGTGAAATGCCTACTGAAATGTTTTATCATTTCTTCAAATCGTTTAGCGATGCGGCTAAATGCAATCTGAATATCTCCTGCAAAGGAGAAAATGAGCACCATAAAATAGAAGCTATTTTCAAAGCATTTGCCAAGGCAATTAGAATGGCTATCAAGCGCGACCCATTTTCTAATTATTTACCTTCTACAAAAGGTGTTTTGTAATCAATGCACGGTTAGCTTTACATGAATTGTAATTTTTTTTAACACCACATAGGCACATAGACACATAGATAATGAAACACATTCTATAGAAAAAAGGGAAGATAGAACATATAGAAATAATACTTTGTAACAATATTCATTTTGGATAATGCAGAATATAATTATTTACAATAGCAACATATCATATTATCAGATAGTTATGTGACTATTTGGTGAATAATAAACTTTCATTTAATAAAACTTAATCTTAAAATAGTATCATGGATATTAGTAAAATAATCACTTTAGGACAACTTAAACAAAGTACTTATCAACCGCAAAGCATTAAAGAAGAGATTAGAAAGAATCTGATAGTAAAGATTAAGAATAAAGAAAATCCTTTCTCAGGCATTTTAGGATACGAGGATTCTGTAATTCCTGATACAGAAAGAGCCATTCTTAGCCGTCACAATATTTTGTTTTTGGGTTTACGTGGGCAAGCCAAAACACGTATGGCTAGGCAAATGGTAGAACTTTTAGATGAATACATTCCCATAGTGGCTGGCAGCGAAATAAACGACGACCCATTAAACCCAATAAGCAAACATGCAAAAGATTTAATTGCCGAACATGGTGACGAAACGCCTATTCATTGGCTACATAGAAGTGAAAGATATGGTGAGAAATTAGCTACTCCTGATGTGAGTGTAGCCGATTTAATTGGCGATATTGATCCTATTAAAGCTGCCAACTTGCGTTTGAGTTTTGCCGATGAAAAAGTAATCCATTATGGCATCATTCCAAGGAGCAATCGCAGCATATTTGTAATCAATGAATTGCCCGATTTGCAAGCCCGTATACAAGTATCGCTATTCAATATTTTGCAAGAAGGCGATATACAAATAAGGGGTTTCAAATTGAGAATGCCTTTAGATATTTTGTTTGTCTTCACTGCAAACCCCGAAGATTATACCAATAGAGGAAGTATTGTAACGCCGTTGAAAGATAGAATTGAAAGCCAAATTCTTACCCATTATCCCAAAACCTTGGAAACTTCTTTGGCTATTACTGAACAAGAAGCCAATATTTTACCTGTTCAAAATGAATTAATCACCGTAAGCGATCTTATAAAAAGGCTAGTTGAACAAATAGCTTTTGAAGCAAGAAACAATGAATATGTAGATAAGAAAAGCGGTGTAAGTGCAAGGCTAACTATTGCGGCTTATGAAAATGCAGTAAGTGCAGCGGAGCGTCGTGCAATTATTTATGATGAAGCACATACCCATGTGTGGGTGTCTGACTTGCAAGGCATTATCCCTGCTATTACTGGTAAAATAGAATTGGTGTATGAAGGCGAACAAGAAGGCCCTTACCAAGTAGCGGTTAACTTGCTCGAAAAGGCTATCCGTACCCAATTTATTCAATATTTCCCTAATCCTGAACAAGCCAAGAAAAGAACGCCAAGCGGCAAGAAATCTTCTGCTGAAAAGGAAAAAGAAAACCCCTATAAACAAATTACCAATTGGTTTGATGCTGGCAACTATCTCGACTTGTTTTTGGAAATGAAAGACACAGATAAAATTGCATTGCTTTACAAAGTTGATGGTTTGTTTGGCTTTGTAAAAAAGCATTTCCACGCTGCAAATGATATGGAAAATGCCCTATTGATGGAATTTGTATTACACGGTTTGGCTACTTATTCCCTCATCAGCAAGAAGAATATTGATGGCAAAATAGTTTTCAGCGATTTAATGGGCAGCATGATAGACCTAGGGGGCATTAATTTCTCCGATGAAGATTTTACAGAAGAAGATTTTAATTAATGTTGGCATTTGTTAATATTCACCATATTTCTTATTGACCACATAGGCACATAGGAAATAAGAGATTTTGTATATTAAAGAGGCATGTTAGAACACATTTAAATGCAACTATAAATATTGATTTTGTATTAAGTTGATAATAATAGGTTGTTATTTATAAAAAGAACTGATAACAAGTATCACTTAAATACTATCGAGTATCACTTAAACTCAGCTCAGTACCATCGGATTATGGTCGAGTACCACTAGATTATGGTTCAGTATCATCGGATTATGGTCGAGTACCATCGGATTATGGTCAAGTACCACTGGATTATGGTTCAGTATCATCAGATTATGGTTGAGTACCACTAGATTATGGTTCAGTACCATCGGATTATGGTCGAGTACCAACAGATTATGGTCGAGTACCACTGGATTATGGTTTAGTATCATCGGATAATGGTCGAGTACCATTTTTTACTATCAGATTATATACTTTTAAATTAACCATTTTTTTAACCTCACCCCTACCTTCTCCAAAAGAGAGGGAACTAGAATGCTTTACTGTATTGCATTTCATAATCTAAATTATCTTTTATAGAATGTTATTTATTAGTCCCTCAATAGGCGAACCGATGTTTAGCTAAAAAGAACTAAATAGTTTTGAAATAATACTAAAAGCCCTGAAAGGGCGAAATATAATAGCCAAGGGTGAAGCCCTTGGAGTTCTATAGGA
>Ga0209188_1000130_pt1 | contig 86286 bp, 83 predicted proteins | sample C_130625_EF_Meta_FD_187307 | JGI IMG/M metagenome (GOLD analysis project Ga0209188, IMG submission 187307) | Freshwater microbial communities from Lake Croche, Canada to study carbon cycling - C_130625_EF_MetaG (SPAdes) (version 2) | ecosystem: Environmental > Aquatic > Freshwater > Lake...
ACTGTATTTTCATACAGTATATTTCCAGCATGCCTACAAATGCTTTCATAACACCGCAGCCCTTAGACGCCACCGCCCCCAAGCTGTGGCTCAACATGTGCGCCTGGAAAGTGCCCGCGGGCTTTCCCTCGCCCGCAGCCGATCACACGCAAAAACGTATCGACCTCAACGACCACCTCATTCGCAACAAAGAGGCCACCTTCATTTTCAAAGTGAAGGGCGACTCCATGGTGGGTGTCGGCATTTACGAAGGCGATGCCTTGGTCATTGACCGGTCCATTGAAGCCAAGCACAACAACATTGTGTTGGCCGTGCTCAACAACGAGTTCACCGTGAAGCGTTTGTACCGGCGCGGTGGCGTGGTCAAGTTGGTGGCCGAAAACAATTTGTACCCGCCCATTGTGGTGAAGAGTGGCGAGGAGCTCAGCATTTGGGGCGTGGTCACTTACAACTTGCACAAGTTGTACTAAGAGGTGCGCGCGCATGGCTTCGCAAGGACAGCAACCGGTGCAGCAGTTGGCTTTGGTCGATTGCAACAACTTCTATGTGAGTTGCGAAAGACTCTTCAGGCCCGACCTGCGCAACGTGCCCGTGGTAGTGCTGTCCAACAACGATGGCTGCGTGGTGTCGCGCTCTAACGAGGCCAAGGCCTTGGGTGTGCGCATGGGGCAGCCTTGGTTTGAGTGCAAAGACTTGGTGAAAGAACACGGCGTCTTTGCGCTCAGCAGCAACTACGCTTTGTATGCCGACTTGTCCAATCGGGTGATGCAAATTTTGAGCGAGTATTCCCCGCGCTCCGAGGTGTATTCCATCGACGAATGCTTTGTCGATCTCACCGGCACGCCCAATTTGCGTGAAGTGAGTTACGGCATGCGCCAGCGTGTGGTGCAGTGGACGGGCATTCCAGTGTGTGTGGGCATTGGTCCTACCAAAACCCTTGCCAAGCTGGCCAACCATGTAGCCAAAAAACATCCGCGCTCGCAAGGTGTTTTTAATTTCAACGCACTCACTGACATACAAAAAGAAAAGCTGCTCACGCAATTGCCCGTGGAAGAAGTGTGGGGCGTGGGCCGCAAGCTCACCAAGCGTTTGGCCGAGTACAACATTCATACCGTGCAAGATTTAAAGACAGCGCACACACCAACCTTGCGCGCAGACTTTGGCGTCGTGATCGAAAAAACACAACGCGAGTTGCAAGAAATTCCGTGCGTTGATCTGCAAGAAGTCACACCCGATAAACAGCAAATTATTTCCAGTCGTTCATTCGGCAACATGGTTACAGAGTTACCCGTTTTAAAAGACGCACTGTCTACATTTGTGGCCAATGCCTGTGCCAAACTGCGCGCACAAAACGGCCAAGCTGCCGTCATTCAAGTGTTCTTGCATACCAACCGGTTTAGAAAAGACTTGCCGCAATACTCACCCAGCTTGGCGGTGCCACTGCCCTACCCCACCAACGACAGCTTGGTCATTTTCAGGTGGGTGGATGCGCTGTGCGAGCGCATGTACAAGCCCGAGTACCAGTACAAAAAAGCCGGCATCATGCTGAGCGAAATTAGCCCCGTCACTCACCACCAAGGCGACTTGTTAGAAGAGCCTTTGCCCACGCAAGGCACGCTGATGCAAACCTTGGACGCTTTAAACAAACGCTTTGGCCGCGGCGCGGTGAAGGTGTCTACGCAGGGCGCCTACAGCGGATGGCAAATGCGACAAGAAAGAAGGTCGCCCAACTACACCACCGATTGGGCAGAGGTGCCGGTGGTTTAGCACAGTGCAATCACGTTGAAAGTACCCCCAATGAACTGTCATGGAAACCTTGCTGGCCGCCAAAGCCAAGCGCGCCCCCAAGCATGCGGCTTGGATGCATAAACTGGGTTAAATGGTTTAAAGGCGAAGTAATCTGCGGCTTAAAAGAGTCTGTAAATTTCTACGCCCATCGAGTACAGCATTGATGGTGACAAACTTTTCATTCACCAAATAAATAATGCGATAGGGTTTAAATAAGATTTGTCGGTAGTCTCGTATACCTATGTCTACCAAGTCGCTCGGCACACTTCCGCGTTCGGGGAAGTTAGACAATTTATCAATGCTTGCTTTGATCTTGGCGACTAATCGGTCTGCATTGGCTTCTGAATCAAACTCAACAACGTAATCATAAATTTCAAGAATGTCTTTGGCTGCCGCTTTTGAAATTCGAATTTGGTGTGAGTTAGCGAATTTACTCACCATCACTTGTTTTTCTTTTTGGCGCGAATCATGTCCATCACTTCATCCATGGTGTGAACTCGCCCAGCATCAACATCTGCTTGGCCCATCGCAAGAATTTTGAGTAATGCCAAGGTTTCCTGTGTCTTTTCATAAGAGGCCACGTCTTGAATAACGGCTTTGGCTTCACCATTTTGCGTAATGACCATTGGCTCGCGGCACTCGTTGAGGTGCTGCAATACCTCTGCCGCATTGGCTTTGAGGTAGCTGATAGGCTTGATTTGAGAAGTGGTGAGCATGATGTGGTCCGCCTTTAAGTAAACCTAATATAGTCTTTTAAAAGACCAAGTCAACACACATTTTCTTGCAATGAATCTTCCGGACAACAACACTGCTGTTCGCAGCGGTGTGAGGATGGGGTGAGTGGGTGACGATTTCTGGTACCCCAGTATGAGGAACCCACTCACCCCATCCTCACACCGCGAGCTCAGAAAGAAACCGATTTACTTCGACTGGCTCAAAGCATTGCCCACCAACTTGGACGTGATATCGACAATTTGAATCATGCGCTCGTAGGGCATGCGGGTGGGGCCAATGACGCCCAAGGTGCCCACCACATGGCCATCTACTTCGTAGGACGCGCTCACCACCGACAGCTCTTGCATAGGCACAAACTGGCTTTCGCCGCCAATGAAAATGCGCACGCCGTCGGCCTGACTGGAGACATCGAGCAAACGCATGAGCTGCGTTTTTTGCTCGAACAAATCGAAGGCTTGGCGCAGGTTGCCCATGTCGCTGGAGAAGTCGCTGACCGACAACAAATTGCGCTCGCCAGAAATAACCACATCGCCCTCGTCTTCGCTCAAGGCTTCCGAACTCATTTGCACGGCCGCCTGCATAAGGCTGGCAATTTCAGCTTGCAAATTGACCAGCTCTTGCTTCACACGCATGCGAACTTGCTCAATGGCCATGCCAGCGTAATGCGCGTTCAAATAATTCGAAGCTTCAATGAGCTGGCTTTGAGAGTAATCGGTCTCGGTAAAAATGACGCGGTTTTGCACATCGCCTTCGGGTGACACGATGATGAGCAACACGCGTTTTTCAGACAAACGCAAAAATTCAATGTGCCTAAAAACCGAGGCACGCTTGGGCGCCATGACCACGCCCACGTAGTGAGACAGGCTTGAGAGCATGTTGGCAGCGTTGGCAATCACCTTCTGCGGCTGGTCGGGCGCCAGATGGTGGGTGGTCAATTCACCGGTTTGCACCGTGAGCATGGTGTCTACAAATAAGCGATAACCCCTATTGGTGGGGATCCTGCCAGCCGATGTATGCGGGCTGGCAATCAGGCCCAGTTCTTCCAGGTCGGACATGACATTCCGAATGGTGGCAGGGGATAATTCAAGCCCAGAGGCTTTGGAAAGCGTGCGAGATCCCACAGGTTGGCCATCCGCTATGTAGCGTTCCACCAGGGCTTTGAGTAATAACTTGGCACGTTCATCGAGCATTGACACATTTTAATGATGTAATTTGCAAATGAAATCAAAATTTCGCCACGTTGCCTTATTTGGCAAGTACCACACCACCGTGACGAGCGCGGCGCTGGAAAGCTCGCGCCGAGTTCTAGACGACGTGGCGCAGTTTGTCAGTCGCATTGGGGCGGAGGTGGTCTTGGAAATCGGCACCGCAGAACACCTAGGCTTGAACATTTACCCCACCCTCAAAATGGCCGACATCGGCAAGCAGTGCGATTTGGGTTTGGTGGTGGGCGGCGACGGCACCATGCTGGGCATTGGCCGGCAAGTGGCGCCCTTCGGCCTGCCGCTCATTGGCATTAACCAAGGCCGCTTGGGTTTTATCACCGACATCCCCCTTGAGAACTTCACCCAAACCCTCGAGCCCATGCTCTTGGGCCAATTTGAGGAAGAGCAACGCAGCATGCTGCACGCGCAGGTTTGGCGCGACAAACACCGGGTGTTCAACGCGTTTGCCATGAACGATGTGGTGGTCAATCGCGGCGCCACCTCGGGCATGGTGGAATTGCGCATTGAAGTAGACGGCCGCTTTGTGGCCTCGCAGCGCGCAGACGGCCTGATTGTGGCCACACCCACAGGCTCTACCGCCTATTCATTGTCGGTGGGCGGCCCCTTGATGCACCCCAACTTAGGGGGCTGGGTCATTGCGCCCATTGCGCCGCACACGCTGTCCAACCGGCCCATTGTGTTGCCCGACACTTCCAAAATTAGCATCGAAGTTGTGGCGGGCCGCGATGCCAGCGCCAACTTTGACATGCAGTCTTTGGCCAGCCTCATGATTGGCGATCAAATCACGGTGGAGCAGTCCAGCCACAAAGTGCGTTTCTTGCACCCTACGGGTTGGAACTACTTCGACACCCTGCGCAAAAAAATGCACTGGAACGAAGGGGGATCCTAAGCCGTGGCCCTCCGACACATTAGCCTGCGCGACTTTGTCATTGTTCGTGAACTCGACCTTCATTTGGCGGGTGGCTTCAGTGTGCTCACAGGCGAAACCGGTGCGGGTAAATCCATTCTGATTGATGCCCTGCAACTGGCCTTGGGCGAACGCGCCGACGCCAGCGTGGTGCGCGAAGGCGCCACGCGTTGCGAAGTCACGGCAGAGTTTGATTGCCCTCCCCAAGCGCATTCAATTTTGGAAGAAGCGGGCTTTGAAGTGTCCGATGCGCTGCTGCTCAGGCGAAGCGTAGACCCGCAAGGCAAGAGCCGTGCATGGGTTAATGGCAGCCCTGCCACCGCCACCCAGCTTCGCGCCTTGGGCAACATGCTCCTAGATATCCATGGCCAACATGCTTGGCAAAGCCTCACGCGGCCCGATTCGGTGCGCGGCCTGCTCGATGCCTATGCCGGCATCAACACAGATGCTTTGCAAGGTGCTTGGCACAGCTGGCGGCGCGCCCAACAGGCGGTGCGCCAAGCACGCGAAGCACAAGACTCACTGGGCCGCGAGCAAGAACGCCTGGCTTGGCAAATAGGGGAGCTCAGCAAACTGGCCCCCGCCATGGACGAGTGGGAAGAACTCAATTCCCAACACACGCGCCTTTCTCATGCACAAGCCCTGATCGAAGCAGGCCAAACGGCGCTCAGCGCATTGAACGGCGAAGAGTCTGCGCGCTTGGGCAGTTTGAATGGTGCGCAGGCCTTGTTGTCGCAGGCCATTGGCAGCTTGCAAGATCAGGCCCATGTTGAGCCCGAGTTTCAAAGCATTGCCGAGGTTCTTCAATCGAGTTTGGCGCAAGCAGAAGATGCCGCCTATTCTTTGCAAGCTTATTTGCGCAAAACCGATCTTGACCCCGACCGCCTGAACGAGCTCGACCAACGCATGTCGCAGTGGATGTCGTTGGCAAGACGCTACAAACGACCACCCGAAGAGTTGGCTGCCTTGCTGGCAGGTTGGACGCAAGAGCTCAACGCGCTTGAGGCCGCCAGCGACCTAGAGGGGCTTGAAGCGCAAGAGAAAGCCGGAGAACAGACTTACCTAACGGAAGCCAAAAAACTTTCGCAACAACGCAAAAAAGCGGCGCCTAAATTGTCTCAAGCTGTGACCCAGGCCATGCAACAACTGGGCATGCAAGGTGGGCGGTTTGAAGTGGCTTTGGCTCCATTAGAACAAGCCGCCCTTCACGGTATGGAAGACATTCAGTTTTTGGTAGCTGGCCATGCCGGTAGCACGCCCCGGCCTGTTGGCAAAGTGGCCTCGGGCGGCGAGCTTTCACGGATTGCTTTGGCCATTGCCGTCACCACCAGCGAATTGGGCGAAGCGGGTACCCTTATTTTTGACGAAGTGGACTCGGGTGTGGGCGGTGCCGTGGCCGAAACAGTGGGTCGTCTCATGAAACAATTGGGTCAGCACCGTCAGGTCTTGGCGGTCACCCACCTGCCCCAAGTGGCCTCTTGCGCAGACCACCATTTGTGGGTGAGCAAAACCAGTTCCAAAGAGGGTGTGAGCAGCAGCGTCGTGCCCATTGCTGGCGAGAAGCGCATTACGGAAATAGCACGCATGCTGGGCGGCGAAAAGCTCTCGGACACCACCCTGGCGCATGCGCGCGAAATGCTCACCCATTCAAATTTCTAACTCAGACACATCATGGAAATTGTTTTAATCACTGGCATGTCGGGTTCGGGCAAGTCTGTGGCGCTGCACGCCTTGGAAGATTCTGGTTTTTATTGTGTCGACAACTTACCGCCAGAGTTGCTGATTCCCTTTGCCGAACTCGAGCACAGCCGCAACGAAGAGCGGGTGGCCATTGCCATCGATGTGCGCAGCGCAAGTTCTCTGCCCTTGATGCCGGGACACTTGGATGTGTTGAAGTACCTAGGTTTCAAAATTACGTCCATCTACTTGGACGCATCGTCAGACACGTTGCTGCGCCGCTATTCCGAAACACGGCGCCGTCACCCCTTGTCGGGACTCAAGGCCTCTGAGGGTGATCTGGCGCTGACCGAGTCTATTGAGCACGAACGCGAGTTGCTGTCCAAATTACGCGAAGCGGCCCATGTGATTGACACCAGCTTTTTGCGTGCGCCACAGCTCCAAAGCTATGTGAAGTCCTTGGTCAATACAGCAGGCCCCAAGCTCACTTTGGTCTTTGAATCGTTTGGCTTTAAACGTGGTGTTCCCATAGATGCCGACTATGTGTTCGATGTGCGCATGCTGCCCAACCCTCACTACGAAACAACCCTCAGACCGCTTTCTGGCAAAGACGAACCCGTGCAACATTTTTTAGAAAAATTTCCAGATGTCAAATTGATGCTGAATCAAATTGAAGCCTTCATTGAGCAATGGTTGCCCGCACTCGAGAAAGACCATCGCAGCTACATCACGGTGGCCATTGGCTGTACGGGCGGCCAGCACCGTTCGGTCTACATGGTGGAAAAACTCAGCCAGCATTTCAGCGACAAATGGCTTACCCTCAAACGTCACAGAGAGTTGGAAAGCAAGTGACGGACGGGTTGGGGCAAGCCTAGTTTTTCCCAATCTTTGCCAGTCCACCATGCGCCCGCTTGTTGAGACGCAGGCAAATGAGGCACTTGTTGCAAGACCACCTTGGCCACATGGCAATGCAAATCTTTGTGCGTTAAGACATGCTTGAAGGGCGCCAGCATTTCGATTGGTGTATCACTGAGGTGGCCCTTGGTGTGGCTTGGCTTTTTGACCCCATCGGGCCTCAAAGCATCAAGCAACAAATCTTCAGTTGCAAACACAGGCAAGCAATAAAGGCTGGCCCAAATGCCTTTGGCAGGCCGTTTTTCTAGCCACACTTCACCTTGGTTGTTTTGCGCCAGCAACAGCCAAAGAACTTCACTCGTGCGTTTGAGTTTGCGGGTTTTGACGGGAAACTTTTCGGGCTCGCCAAGCCCATACGCTTTGCATTCATTGCGCACTGGGCATTTGGCGCAAAGGGGCTTTCGCGGCAAACACACGCTGGCCCCCAAATCCATGATGGCTTGCGAGTAGCGCGGCATGGCTGTTTTTAAATGGCGCGTTGGCAAAGCGGCCTCGGCCATTTGCCACAAAGTTTTTTCATTTTGACTGACTGACAAATCGGCCTCATATGCCCAAAGCCTGGTCAACACGCGCTTCACATTGCCATCCATGATGGCTACGCGCTCAGAAAAACAAAATGATGCCACTGCCGCGGCCGTAGATCTGCCGATGCCAGGCAAGGTCATGAGCTCTTGAGATGTTTTTGGAAACTGACCACCGAAACGCGACATCACTTGTTGGGCGCACAAGTGCAAATTGCGCGCACGACTGTAATAACCCAAACCACTCCACAAACCCATCACATGGTCTTGAGGCGCTTGCGCCAAATGAGCCACCGTGGGAAATTGCTCTAAAAACTTGGCGTAATAACCCAGCACCGTGCTCACCTGGGTTTGTTGCAACATGATTTCAGACAACCAGACACGGTAAGGGTCTTGGGTGTTTTGCCAGGGCAAATGATGGCGCCCATTTATTTTTTGCCAAGCCATCAAAGTCTCGGCAAACGGCTTGTGCGGTGTCAATGCTTTTGGCATAGCGGACAAAAAAACGTAGAACGTTGACCCTGCACGATTTGTTTGATGGGCGTATGGCACACACGGCACGGCAGTCCGGCACGTCCGTACACAGAGGCCTCCAATTGAAAATAACCGGTTTGTCCTTCGGCACTCACGAAGTCTTTCAGGCTGCTGCCCCCTTGCGCAACGGCTCTGGCCAAGACTTCCTTGATGGCAGTATGCAATTTGGTCACCCTGGGGCCACTGAGCTTTTGTGCTTTGACTGTGGGCCTGATGCCCGACATGAACAAGGCCTCAGAGGCGTAGATATTGCCCACCCCCACCACCACATCGCCAGCCAACAGAACTTGCTTGATGGGGGCTTGCCGCTTTTTCAAGCCTTGCTGAAACGCGCTTAACTCAAACCCATCCGTGAGTGGCTCCATGCCCAAGCGCCCCAAGAGCTTGAGCGCTGGTTCATGGTCTTGGGACTCAGACCACACCACCGCGCCAAACCTGCGCGGATCATGCAAACGCAGCACGCCTTGGGTGGTGATCAGGTCCATGTGATCGTGCTTGCCAGCTGGGGCCTGTGAGGTCGCAAAGTTGAGGCTGCCCGACATGCCCAAATGCAACAGCAGAACGCCGCGCTCCATGTCTAACAAAAGGTATTTTCCTCTACGGCGAACCTGAAGCACCGTTTGACCCACCACGACCGATGGCGCCACCCCCAATGGCCAGCGCAAAGGTTTTCCCATGTGCATGGCCAACACCCGCGCGCCAGAAATTCGGCTTGCAAAACTCAGTCGCGTCACTTCTACTTCGGGCAATTCAGGCATGAATACTCATCAAATACAAGGGAAAATTGAAGCCTGTTGGGAGCTTCTACACATCGGCTCGATTATGATGGCTTCATGAAAAATTGGTTTTCTTGTGTTGCATTGGTCTGGGCCGCTACGGGTGTTTGCGCAGAGCCGCCTGTGCAAAATTCCAACCTCAATGCCATTCTTTTTTATCAATTGTTGTTGGGCGAACTCAATGTGCAAGCCGGTGAGCCCGCTGCAGGTTTTTCACTCTTGCTGGATGCGGCGCGCAAAACCAAAGACGAGGCCTTGTTTCAAAGGGCCACCGAACTGGCGCTTCAATCCAGATCTGGTGATGCCGCTCTTCAAGCCGCAAAGAGCTGGAAATCCAGCATCCCTCAATCCCTCGAAGCCAATCGTTACATTTTGCAAATTTTGTTGGCGCTCAATCAAGTTGAAGAGGCAGGTAGAGCGCTCAGGGCCAGCATTTCAGAGCTACCCCTGAATGAGCAGTCTGCTGCCATTGGCTCTATTCCCCGTATATTTAATCTGGTTCAAGACAAAAGCTTTTCAGCCAAAGTGGTCGAACAGGCGCTCTCCAGCGCCATTCAAAATCCAGCCACTGCCGCTGCCGCTTGGACCACCATTGGCCGGATGAAGCGCGATGCAGGTGACATCCAGCCTGCCGCAGAAGCGGCCCGCGCAGGACACGCCGCCAATCGCCAGGCTCCCGGCCCCATTATGTTGGCCATGAGTTTGCTCAGCTTCGCGCCAGACGAAGTTCAGCCCCTCATTGGTCAATACATGGCGGGCAATGCCCTGCCCGATTTGCGCCTGGGCTATGCCCGCACCCTCATTGACCTGGGCCGCATGCAATTGTCTTTGTCGCAGCTTCTTACCCTGACCCAACAGCACCCCGAGTTTGCGCCAGGTTGGCTGTTTTTAGGACTGCTCCAAAGCGATTTGTCGCAAACCTTTCAATCTGAGCAGTCACTCAAACAATACCTGGCCTTGGCTGCCAAAAATCCAGATGCCGATTTTTCTGGTGGGGTCTACGAGGCTTATTTGGCCTTGTCGCAAATGGCCCAAAAACAAGGCAACTGGGCGCAGGCCGACGAATGGCTGACCCGCGTTCCGCCTGATGCAGACCCCCTCAAAGTGGCCTCGCGACGAGCGGCCTTGCTGGCTCAACAAGGTCGCAAAGCCGAAGGTCTCAAATTGTTAGAACAAGTCAAGGTGAACACGCCTCAAGACGGCAAGCTCAAAGCCTTGGCATTGTCACAATGGTTGCGGGATGACAAGCAAATCAATCAAGCCCTGGGAACCATCGAAAAAGCTTTGCTTCAATTTCCAGCCGACTTCGAGCTGCAATCTGAATTGGCCATGCTGTGCGAAAAGCTGGGGCGCTTTGACCAAATGGAAAGCCTCCTGCGCAGCATGATGACCGCCAAGCCCAACGATGCGCATGCCTACAATGCGCTCGGCTATTCTTTTGCAGACCGCAAAGTGAGGCTCACTGAAGCCCGCGAATTGATCTTGAAAGCAGTTCAATTGTCGCCTCGCGACCCCTTCATTCAAGACAGTTTAGGCTGGCTTCAATACCGTGAGGGAAACTTCCAAGAAGCCATTCGCATCTTAGAAGCCGCCTTCAAAGAGCGCCCAGACGCAGAGATTGCAGCGCACCTGGGCGAGGTGTACTGGTCTGCCGGCCAGGCAGACAAAGCGAGTTCGGTCTGGCGCGAAGGGCTTTTGCTGAAGGCCGACAACGAAACCTTGATAGACACTCTCAAGCAATTTAATTTCAAGCCCTGAGTTTGTTCATGCGTGTCGTCACTTCGAGATCACGGGCATTTTTTTTGTTGGGCGTCATGAGCTTGTTGCTGACGGCTTGCACCACGCCCCCATCGTCATTGGCATTAAAACCTAGCTTGGTTGCCGCCCATGAAGCCCCATCACAGGCCGTGCAAAACCAAGAGTCGCTCAAACCGTCACAGGGTTCCAAGCCTCAAGCTGAATTTCGGGGCGGCAGATTCTCGCTGGTGGTCGACACCGAACCCCAACAATCTTTTCTGTCTTCCTTTGATTTATCGGGGGGCTGGCCCGACGGTGTGTTGATCATCTACAACCCCTTGGGATTGCAAATGGCGCGGGTGGAATGGACGCCTCAAAATGCACGCCTCCTTCAAGGCGGTCAAACTCGCGAAGCTCCTGACCTCGAAAAATTAATTTTTCAACTCACGGGCACTCAGTTACCCGCTTCGGCCTTGATCGATTGGCTGAGCGGCAAACCCACGCCAGCCGAAGGCTGGAACGTCGACTTGAGTGAATGGCATCTGCGTCGCTTGGTGCTTGAAAGAGTTCAGCCCAAGCCACGTACCGTGCTTCGCATTGCATTTGAGTCATGACCTCACTCAGCGCTGTCTTGGCCCCCGCCAAACTCAACTTATTTCTGCACATCATGGGACGCAGGCCAGACGGCTACCACCTGCTTCAATCGGTGTTCATGCTGATCGATTGGTACGACACCCTGCATTTTGACCTTCGACCCAACGGCAAACTCAGCCGAGAAGACCTCACCCTGACCTTGCCCGAAGATGACCTGATTTTGCGCGCGGCCAGGCTTCTTCAAGAAGTCAGCGGCACCACTTTGGGCGCCCACATTGCCATCGAAAAGTCTATTCCCGCGCAAGCAGGCATGGGCGGCGGATCGTCCGATGCAGCCACGTGCTTGCTGGCCTTGAACAAACTTTGGGGCTTAAATTATTCGGTCAAACAGCTCTCAGTCTTGGGTTTAAAGCTGGGCGCAGATGTGCCTTTCTTTTTAAGCGGACATAACGCGTGGGTCGAAGGAGTGGGCGAGGTCATGACGCCTATTTCCCTGCCACCCGCCCAATTCCTTGTTGTGAAGCCGCCCGAGGGCCTCGAAACTGCCAAAATTTTTGGCTCAGAAGCTTTAAAGCGCGATTCAAAGCCTGCTACAATTTCGGTCTTTGCAGCAAACCCGTTTGGCTTTGGCCATAACGTCCTGCAGCCAGTGGCCCAGCGCCTCTGCCCCCAAATTAGCGAAGCAATTGCCTGGCTTGAAACAGCCAGTCTAGCGCCCAGTGTTGATCAAGGCAGAGTTGAAGGCAGAATGACAGGCTCAGGAAGTGCAGTGTTTGCTAAAGTGCCGCTCGGTACGAATCTGGATCAAATGCCTTCAGTTCCAACAAATTGGCGTCATTGGCAGATTCGAATGTGCAGCAATTTGGACGTTCATCCTCAAAAGGGTTGGGCATCCAGCGACGATTGATCGGTCGGCAGCTCTAGATTTTCTAAAGCTACCAACCCGTGTAGGGGAGTCGCCAAGTTGGTTAAGGCACCGGATTTTGATTCCGGCATGCGAAGGTTCGAGTCCTTCTTCCCCTGCCAAATTTTTTTATGCGGTAACACGCATCGGCCCATCATTAGATCTCGCTGAGAAGCTCATGCAGCCATCCATCACACACTTGTCACCAGACTTCATGGTTTTTACCGGCAATGCCAATCCTGTTTTGGCTGCCGAGGTTGCCTATGAACTGGATGTGACCTTGGGTCTGGCCGATGTGGGTCGCTTCTCCGATGGCGAAGTCACTGTGGAGCTGAAACAAAACGTACGCGCACGCGATGTGTTCATCATTCAATCGACTTGCGCACCCACCAACGAAAACCTGATGGAATTGCTCATCATGGTCGACGCTTTGAAGCGCGCCTCAGCGGGTCGCATCAGCGCCATCATTCCTTACTTTGGCTATGCCCGCCAAGACCGTCGCCCACGTTCAACGCGTGTGCCCATCACAGCCAAGGTGGTGGCCAACATGTTGCAAGCCGTGGGCGTCAATCACGTCCTCACCATGGACTTGCACGCCGACCAAATTCAAGGCTTCTTCGACATTCCCGTCGACAACATTTACGCCTCGCCTGTGCTCTTGGGCGACCTGCGTCAAAAGAACTACGAAGACCTGATCGTGGTGTCGCCCGATGTAGGCGGTGTGGTGCGTGCACGCGCTTTGGCCAAGCAACTCAATTGCGATTTGGCCATCATCGACAAGCGTCGTCCCAAGGCCAACGTCAGCGAAGTGATGCACGTGATTGGCGACATCGATGGCCGCAACTGCGTCATCATGGACGACATGATCGATACCGCAGGCACCTTGGTCAAAGCCGCCGAGGTTTTGAAAGAGCGCGGTGCCAAAAAAGTTTACGCATATTGCACACACCCTATTTTCTCGGGCCCTGCCATCGACCGCATTGCCAAAGGCTCTGCCCTTGATGAAGTGGTTGTGACCAACACCATTCCGTTGTCACAAGCCGCTGCTGCTTGCCCCAAAATTCGCCAACTCACTGTGGCGCCGCTGTTGGCCAACACCATTCAGCGCATGGCACACGGTGAGTCGGTCATGAGTTTGTTCTCAGATCAAGACTGATCTGGAACATCAAAGTGGGCTGCTGTTCGGCAGTCCTTTTTAAAACCGAGTTGTACTGGTCGCGGTCAACTCATCTTGGAGTTAGTTATGAAATTTGTCGCTTTTGAGCGCTCTATGCAAGGTACGGGTGCGAGCCGCCGTCTGCGCAATTCAGGTAAGACACCTGGTATTGTTTATGGCGGTGTGGATCAACAACCCCAATTGGTCGAACTCGACCACAATGCTTTGTGGCATGCCCTGAAAAAAGAAGCTTTCCACGCCAGCATCTTGGACATGGAAGTCAACGGTCAAGACACCAAAGTTTTGCTTCGTGATTTCCAAATGCACCCATACAAGCAATTGGTGTTGCACGTCGACTTCCAACGTGTGGATGCCAAAACAACTTTGAACCGCAAAGTGCCTTTCCACTACTCAGGCGAAGAAAATTCTCCCGCTGTGAAGGTCGACGCTTGCTTGATCAACCACGTGATGAACGAATTGGAAATCGCTTGCTTGCCAGCCGATCTGCCTGAAGCCATCAACGTCGATTTGTCTGGTTTGAAGAAAGGTGTTTCTTTGCACCTGGCCGACATCACTTTACCCAAGGGCGTCAAGCCCATTACCCATGGCAAGAAAAACCCAGTGTTGGTGTCCGTGGTCACGCCAGTGGTTGAAGAAGTTGCAGCCCCCGCTGCAGCGCCTGCAGCCGATGCCAAAGGCAAAGGCAAGAAGAAATAATCCTTCAATCGCCTTCGGGCTTTGAACTTCTTCAACAACCCGCCCAGTGCGGGTTGTTTTGTTTTTATACTTCAACATGATCAAACTCTTTGTGGGCCTCGGCAACCCTGGCGCCGAATACGAAGACACCCGCCACAACGCTGGCTTTTGGTGGACTGAGGCCTTAGCGCGCCAGCTCAAGGTCAGCTTGTTGCCAGACAAAAGTTATTTTGCCAAGGTGGCGCGCACCCAAGTCAATGGCAACACCATTTGGTTACTAGAACCCCAAACCTTCATGAATTTGTCGGGCAAATCGGTTGGCGCTTTGGCCAAGTTTTTCAAAATTGCCCCGCAAGAAATACTGGTGGCCCACGACGAACTTGATGTGGTGCCAGGTCAGGCCAAACTCAAGTTTGGCGGCAGTCATGCAGGTCACAATGGCCTTCGAGACATTCATGCCCAACTGGGAACGGGTGACTATTGGCGCTTGCGCTTGGGCATTGGGCACCCGGGCGTCAAGTCGGAAGTGATCCATTGGGTTCTGAAAAAACCCATGGCCGAACAGCGCAGCCTGATTCAAGAAAGCATCGACAGGTCGGTGAAAGCTGCTGAACTGTTGATTCAGGGTGAGATGGACAAAGCCACCGTGCTCATTCACACCAGCAAACCGCCCCGCCCAAAGCCACCCCGGCCCGAGGGCGTTTAAAACTCAAGCGCTTGCGTTTTGCAAGCGCAGGTATTTTTGGTACAGAGTTTCTTTGGATTCCACATGCTGCGGGTTCACTGGAATACAAGCTACCGGGCACACTTGAACACACTGAGGCTCGTCAAAGTGACCCACGCATTCTGTGCATTTGTGAGGGTCAATTTCATAAATTTCTGTCCCAAGGTAAATCGCCTGGTTGGGACACTCAGGTTCGCAAACATCGCAATTGATGCATTCGTCGGTAATCAACAAAGCCATAAATGGGCTCTCGAACAGAAAAACATGGGGAATTATCTGCCAAGGCCCACGTTCGCAGAAACCTGCCCCTAAAATAGCCTTGTGGAACCTCTACTCAACGCTGATTTACATTGCCACTCGGTGGTCTCTGATGGCACTTTAACGCCAGAGGCACTGGCGGCACGCGCTAAAAACAATGGCGTCCAACTGTGGGCCCTGACCGATCACGATGAAATTGGTGGACAAGATCGGGCTTTGTTGGCGGCGCGATCCGAGGGTATGAAGTACCTGACCGGCGTTGAAATTTCCATCACCTTTGCCGGCAAAACGGTGCACATTGTGGGCCTCGGCTTTGACCATCAGCACCCAGATTTGGTTCAGGGATTGCGTGACACCCGCGGTGGCCGCGGTGAGCGCGCCAAAGAAATGTCGGCGGGCTTGGCCAAAGTCGGTATCCACGGCGCCTATGAAGGCGCACTCACTTACGCCGGCAACCCAGAATTGGTATCGCGCACACACTTTGCCCGCTTCTTGGTTGAGACAGGTGTTTGCAAAGACACTTCTGAAGTCTTTCGCAAATACCTCACCGAAAACAAACCAGGGTTTGTGCCTCACCGTTGGGCTACGCTCGAAAACGCAGTGAAATGGATTACCCAGGCCCACGGTGTGGCGGTCATTGCTCACCCTGCTCGATATGGTTTCACGCCCAACGAAGAATACGCACTGTTTACAGAGTTCAAAGCCCATGGTGGCCGCGCTGTGGAGGTCATTACGGGCAGCCACACCAGCGCAGAAGCATTGCGCTACGCCGACACGGCACTCGAGTTTGGTTTGGCCGCCTCCCGCGGCAGCGACTTTCACAGCCCCGACGAAAGTCACACCGACTTGGGCACCTTGCCTTGGTTGCCAGGACAACTCACACCGGTGTGGGAATTGTTGTCAGACAGAATCCAGTGAAACACAGCTCTGCCCAAACCTTAGCGGGTATCGGTTGTGTCGTTTTGGCGGTTGCGTGTTTTGCAGTGCTTGACACCACCGTCAAGCACATCAGCGCCAGCATTTCGGTGCTGTTAGCGCTTTGGTTCAGATACCTTATCCAAGCTGCTTTTAGCACTTTTTTTTACTTGCCCAGCAGGGGCTTGAAGTTGTTTAAAACCGCTCATCCCAAATTTCAAATCATACGGGGTGTCTTGCTGTTTGGCAGCAGCTTGTGTGTGTTTGTGGGGGTGAAGTACATGCCCGTGGGCGAGTTCACTGCCATTGCCTCGATCACCCCTTTGGTGGTCACCCTCATGGCTGCTTTGTCTTTGGGCGAGAAAGTCAGAAAGCTTCGTTGGGCTTTGGTCTTGGGCGCTTTTGCAGGCACCATGTGCATCATGCGGCCAGGCGGTCAACACTTTGATTGGGTTGTGATCTTTCCCTTGATGCTCATTGTGACCAACGCCAGCTTTCAATTGCTCACCCGCAAAATGACCCGCACAGAAGACCCCGTCACGATGAACATTTTGTCGGGATGGGTGGGCACTGCTTTGAGTGCGCTCACCTTGCCTTTTGTTTGGGAATTGCCAACAGACGGCTACGTTTGGTTGCAACTGGTCTTCATGGGCGTCTTGGCAACCATCGGGCATTACCTCCTCATTTTGGCGTTCTCAAAAGCGCCCGCCACGGTCCTAACCCCCTACTTCTACACCCAAATAGGTTTTGCAATGTTGGGTGGATGGCTTGTCTTTGACCATGTACCCGACCAGTGGGCCATGGTGGGCATGGGCGTCGTGACGCTTTGCGGCGCGCTTGGCGCTTGGCTCACGGTGCGTGAGAGCAAAGCGCAAATGATGCCCATTGATCCAACTTGATGTCTGTTCGATAAAGCCAAGATGGCACAGTACTTTTCAGTTCATCCAGACAACCCACAGCCTCGCTTGCTCAAACAAGCTGTGGTGCTGCTCAACCAAGGGGGGGTGTTGGCGGTGCCCACCGACTCGAGCTACGCCCTGGTTTGTCACATGGACGACAAAGCGGCAGCGGACCATTTGCGCAAAGTGCGCGGCGTTGACGACAAGCATCACCTTACCTTGCTGTGCCGCGATTTGAGTGAATTGGCCAACTACGCCAAGGTCAATAACACGCAATTTAGAATGATCAAGCAAGCCACGCCAGGCGCATTCACTTTCATCTTGGAAGCCACCAAAGAAGTGCCAAGGCGCGTGAGTCACCCCCAACGCAAAACCATTGGACTGAGGGTGCCCGCGCATGACGTCTTGCAAGAACTCTTGGCCCAACACGGTGCACCTTTATTGGCCACCACCCTCATTCCCATGGGTGAAACTGATCCTTTAAACGATCCTGAAGAAATCAGAGATCGCTACGAAAAACTCATTGCAGGTGTGATCGATGCGGGCGCTTGTACGCGTGAACCCACTACCGTAGTGGATTGCACCGGCGATGCAGTCGAGATCGTTCGACAGGGTTTAGGGGATGTGGCGTTGCTGGGCCTTTAACGCCAAACAAAACAAGCTTTTTGAGACAATGACACGTGGACACTTCTGACCTGATTCAAACCGTTTCGATCTATGCCATTCCGGTGATCTTTGCCATCACCCTGCATGAGGCAGCGCACGGTTATGCCGCCAAGTTTTTTGGCGACAACACCGCTTACAACTTAGGCCGCGTGACACTCAATCCCATTCCACACATCCATTGGATGGGCACCATCCTTTTGCCTTTGCTGCTTTATTTCAGCACTCAGGGTGCATTGCTTTTTGGTTATGCAAAACCAGTCCCCGTCAATTTTGGACATTTGAACCATCCCAAGCGCGACATGATCTGGGTGGCCTTGGCAGGGCCTGCGTCCAACCTGCTCCAAGCCATTGTGTGGATGCTTTTGTTTGTGGTTTACACCGATTTTGGCGTGACAGAAAAATTCTTTTTGGCCATGTGCAAGGCTGGCGTTTTAAGCAATGTGGTCATGTTTGCATTCAACCTCTTTCCATTGCCGCCCTTGGATGGCGGACGCATGGTGGTAGGTTTGTTGCCCATGCAGTGGGCCTATCAGTTTTCGCGCATCGAGCCCTATGGGTTTTACATCGTCATGGTCTTGGCCATCACGGGTGTGGTGAATCACCTGTGGCTAGACCCCGTCATGAGCGCCACATTTAAATTTATAGAATTCATTTTGAAATCGATCACTTGAAGCCTTCTCAGCCATGACCACTGACATTCATCACCCCTTGCAGCAACTCACCCGAGTACTGACCGGTATTACCACCACCGGCACCCCCCATTTGGGAAATTATGTGGGGGCCATCCGGCCTACCGTGCAAGCCAGCCGCAACACGGCTACACAAGGTTTTTACTTTTTAGCCGATTACCATGCGCTCATCAAATGCGATGACCCTGCGCGCATTCAACGCTCCACTTTGGAGATTGCAGCCAGCTGGATTGCCGCGGGCCTAGATCCAGAACGCGTGATGTTTTATCGCCAGTCAGACATCCCCGAAATTCCTGAACTCACTTGGTTTTTAACCTGCGTCATTGGCAAAGGTGTTTTGAACCGAGCACACGCCTACAAAGCATCTGTCGACAAAAATCACGCCGCGGGCAACGATCCCGATGCCGACGTCACCGCCGGCTTGTTCATGTACCCTGTGCTGATGGGTGCCGATATTTTGATGTTCAAGGCACACAAAGTGCCAGTGGGCCGCGATCAAATTCAGCACATTGAAATGGCGCGCGACATGGCATCAAGTTTCAATCATTTGTATGGTGAACATCTGGTGCTGCCCGAGGCAGTCGTGGAAGAGTCTGTGGCATTGTTGCCGGGCCTCGATGGGCGGAAGATGAGCAAAAGCTACGACAACACCATTCCCTTGTTTGCCAGTAGCGCTCAGATGAAGAAGCTCATTTCAGGCATCGTGACCGATTCACGTGCACCCGGTGAACCCAAAGACACCGAAGGCTCTGCGCTGTTTCAAATTTACCAAGCCTTTGCCAGCGCCGAAGAAACCTCGGCATTGGCCAAAGCCTATGCCGATGGCATTGCTTGGGGCGATGCCAAGCAGCTTTTGTTTGAACGCATTGACCGTGAAGTAGCGCCTATGCGAGCGCATTATGAAGAGCTCATTGGCAACCCCGCCAAAGTAGAGGGCATCTTGTTGAAAGGTGCAGCCAAGGCTCGTGAACTGGCCTCGCCTTTGATCAAGGAATTGCGGCACGCGGTGGGCTTGCGGTCTTTGGCCAGTGTCGCTCAATCGGCTACAAACTCTTCAAAGGCCACTCGCAGTGCGGCACCTGCATTCAAGCAATACAAAGAGAAAGATGGACAGTTTTATTTCAAACTGGTCGAACCACAAGGCCGCGTGTTGTTGCAAAGTTTGGGGTTTGCATCTCCCAAAGATGCGGGCTTGGCCATTGCGAAATTGCAAGAACAAGCCGCTCTCATGTCCATGGGCCAAGCCTACCAGTTAGGCCCTGACGTCTTGGCAACCGAAGTGGTGCAAGCCTTGGAACTGCTTCAATATGAGATGACCGAAAAAGCAAAGTCAAAATGACAATTCTTTAATAAGTGTTCATTTTTCGTAAAAGTTGCTTGATTTGTTCCCGACTTTGCTGATACTCTCATACTTTAAGTTTCATTCTCGAGCACACCATGACCGTATACGTCATTGACGACCATCCCCTCATGCGCGACGCCCTGACCATGTTGGTTCAACGGGTTCGACCTGGATTGAAGGTGGTGTCAGTTCACAAATTGAGTCATTTGGAATCGACTGTTGAGCGTCAAGGAGAGCCAGAATTAATTTGTCTCGACCTCAAACTGCCCGACACATTGGGTCTGTCGGGTGTGCACGCGGTTAAGGCCAAATTTCCAAATGTGCCCTTGGTGGTCGTCACTGGCTCGGAAGCCAGCGAATGCGAGGTCGCATGTTTGGAGGCTGGGGCCGATTTGTTTTTGGAGAAAGCCAGCCCACCCAACACCATCATTGATGGTCTGCGCACCTTCTTACCGGCGCCCTCAGAAGAAGGTGAATCCGAAGCTTCTACAGCCGCGCCCACCAAGCTGTCCAAACGTCAAAAGCAATTGATCTTGATGCTAGACCAGGGCCTAAGCAACAAAGACATTGCCGACAAGCTCAGCATCAGTGAGCACACCGTGAAAGTTCATTTTTGGCGCTTGTTCAGAAGGCTGGGCGTCAACAGCCGAACGCAAGCTCTGCACTTTGCCCGCACCAATGGTTGGCTGGGCATCTAAAGCTGCAGGTCAGTCTTTTTTCTTTTTATTGATGATGTCGGGCGTCACGGCATCAAGCACATTGATCACCGTCTTGCCCGTATAAATAATGGTGGAAGCCACCACGTCGGCCACAGCCACCACAGCACAGCCTTGAAGTGACAAGCAAGCCGTTAAAGCAAAAACGTATTTCAAGGCGTGTGCAAATTTCATGGTCAGTCCTTCAACCCAATGGGAAGTTATGCCGGAATTCTAAGCGTTAAGAAGGGCATTAGCTTTCTACAAAAATTCGGGCCTTGCGCGGGGTCAGCACCAAGGTCTCGCCCTCCTTGTAGCCATGTTCGGCAAACAGATGCGAGGACAACTGCGCTTCAATGACCGTGTCTTTGGCAAAGTCATGGTGGTCTACCGGCTCAAACTCCAAGCGTGCAATGGGGCCGACCACGATAGCGCGCGTGAGCTTGGCCTTGATGCCAGCATCGCCAGTGCTGTAACGCTTCACATCGATGTCGTGAGGGCGAACATAAGCAAAGGCTTTGCTGTTTTGCACGTGTTGGTGTTCTGGGCTGTCCAGACTCACAGCGTTATCGCCACCAATCAGCATTTCACCCTCATGCGCGCGGCCATGGAACAAGTTCACATCGCCCAAAAAGCCATACACAAAGGGGCTGGCCGGATGATCCCAAACTTCTTGAGGTGAACCAATTTGCTCTACACGGCCACTGTTCATCAGCACCACGCGATCGGCTACTTCCAAGGCTTCTTCTTGGTCATGCGTCACAAAAATACTGGTGACATGCAAATCGTCGTGCAAACGGCGCAACCAACGGCGCAATTCTTTACGCACTTTGGCATCGAGGGCACCAAAGGGCTCATCGAGTAACAACACCTTAGGCTCAACCGCCAAAGCACGTGCCAAAGCAATGCGTTGGCGCTGCCCCCCAGAAAGCTGCGAGGGATAACGATCGGCCAGCCAATCGAGTTGCACCAAGCCCAAGAGGTCGTGTACTTTTTGTTGAATGAGAGCTTCTGGTGGGCGAACATTTCTCGGCTTCATGCGCAGACCAAATGCCACGTTTTCAAATACGGTCATGTGGCGAAACAAGGCATAGTGTTGGAACACGAAGCCCACCTGGCGTTCACGCACATGCACGTTCGTGGTGTCTTCACCGCTGAATGAAATGGTGCCGATATCGGCCGTTTCCAAACCTGCAATGATTCGCAGCAAGGTGGTCTTGCCGCAGCCTGAAGGGCCGAGCAAGGCGACCAACTCGCCAGAGTCAATGTCGAGGTTGACGTCACGAAGTGCGTGAAAGTCGCCAAACTGTTTGTGAACGTTTCTAATTTCAATGCTCATGATGCGGCTTTCACTGGCAGGGTTGAAGAAGCTGCCTGGGTATTTTCTGGGGGTAGATCGCGAATGGCTTTCATCTCACGTTCGTGGCGCCATTCGGCCACCGACTTGATCAGCAAGGTGACCAGCGCCAGCAAGGCCAACAAAGACGCCACCGCAAAAGCGGCCACCGATTGGTATTCGTTGTACAAAATTTCGACATGCAAAGGCATGGTGTTGGTCTGGCCGCGAATGTGTCCCGACACCACCGACACCGCTCCAAACTCACCCATGGCGCGAGCGTTGCACAAAATCACGCCGTAGATCAAACCCCACTTGATGTTGGGCAGCGTGACATACCAAAAGGTTTGCCAGCCTGTGGCGCCCAACACAATGGCCGCCTGCTCTTCTTCATTGCCCTGCGCTTGCATGAGCGGAATCAGTTCACGCGCAATGAAAGGAAAGGTGACAAAGATGGTGGCCAACACAATGCCAGGCACTGCAAAAATCACCTTAAGGTCATGGGCTTGAAGCCAAGGACCGAACCAGCCTTGTGCGCCAAACATCAACACATAAACCAATCCGGCCACCACCGGCGACACGGAGAACGGCAAGTCCACCAAAGTGGTCAACACAGATTTTCCTTTGAACTCATACTTGGCAATGCACCATGCAGCAGCAATGCCGAACACCAAATTGAGGGGTACCGCAATCAGGGCTGTGATGAGTGTCAGGCTAATGGCAGACCACGCATCGGGTTCTTTCAGCGCTTGCCAATACGCGTCAAAGCCTTTGCGCAACGCTTCCGCAAATACGGCGGCAAGCGGCAACACCAAAAACAAAAACAAGAAGGTCAGCGATATGCCAATGAGTGTGTAGCGCACCCATGCAGCCTCTGTGGTGCCCGCTTCTGCGCGGCGAATGATGCTCGTGCTCATACAGGCGCTCCGGAGCGACGGCGCTGCCAAGTTTGAAGACCGTTGATGACCAAGAGCAAGATGAAGGAGATCACCAACATGACCGTGGCCACTGCGGTTGCGCCCGCATAATCGTATTGCTCCAACTTGCCAATGATGATGAGCGGCGTGATTTCAGAAATCATGGGCATGTTGCCCGCAATGAAAATGACCGAGCCATACTCACCCATGCCGCGCGCAAAGGCCATGGCGAACCCTGTCAGCAATGCCGGCGCAATGGAAGGAAAAATCACCTTGCTGAAAGTTTGCCAACGCGATGCGCCCAAGCAAGTGGCCGCTTCCTCCAATTCTTTCTCTGCATCTTCGAGCACTGGCTGCACCGTCCGAACCACAAAGGGCAAGCCGATGAAGATCAGCGCAATCACAATGCCGTTGGGGTTGAAGGCCAGTTGGATGCCCAGTGGCTCAAGGTACTGACCCACCCAACCGTTGCCTGCTAGCAAAGCTGTTAAAGAAATACCGGCCACGGCAGTCGGCAAAGCAAATGGCAAGTCGACCAAAGCGTCCACCACCTTCTTGCCAAAGAACTGATAGCGCACCAAAACCCATGCCACCAACAAACCAAACACCACGTTGACCAACGCAGCAATCAATGAGGCGCCAAAGGTAAGGCGATAGGACGCCATGACGCGTGGGCCTGTGACGGCCGCCCAAAACTGATCCCACGTGAGCGTGAAAGTTTTGAAGACCAATGCTGACAAAGGAATGAGCACAATCAAACAAAGGTACATCAAGGTGTACCCCAAAGTGATTTTGAAGCCGGGCAAAACCCGGGCGGGCGCTCTGCGCTTTGCAGGCGCCGCTGCAGCGGAACGAGAGAGCATGGATTACTTAACGGTGTACAACTTGTCGAAATTGCCGCCGTCATTGAAGTGCACTTTTTGCGCTTCAGCAAAAGAGCCAAACACTTCGTTCACAGTGAACAACTGCAAAGGCTTGAAGGTCTTGCTGTATTTTTTCAAGATGGCCGGATTGATGGGACGAAGTGCATGCTTGGCAGCAATCTCTTGGGCTTCGTCGGAATAGAGGTAGTTCAAATAAGCCTTGGCCACATCGCCAGTCCCTTTTTTGGCCACTGTACGCTCCACCACAGCCACAGGGTTTTCGGCCACGATGCTGATGGAAGGATGAACTGCATCCACTTTGCCAGCACCAAATTCGTTGTCGACTGAAATCACTTCGGATTCAAACGTCACCAGCACATCACCTATGTTGCGTTGCAAGAAGATGGTGGTGGCATCACGACCACCCTTGGCCAACACAGGCACGTTTTTGTAGAGCTTGGCCACAAAGGCTGCGGCATCGGCTTCGCTGCCACCCTTTTTGCGCACATAACCCCAGGCGGCCAAATAGGCCATGCGACCATTGCCACCTGTTTTGGGGTTGACCACAATCACTTGAATGCCAGGCTTGATGAGGTCGTCCCAATCTTTGATGTTTTTAGGATTGCCTTCACGCGTTAAAAACAACATGGTGGAACTGGTGGGGGATGCACTGTGTGGAAAGCGTTTGGTCCAGTCAGCGGCCACGATGCCTTTGCTGGCCAGAAAATCGATGTCCGTGGTGGTGTTCATGGTGACCACATCGGCATCCAACCCATCGTTGACGGCGCGGGCTTGCGCGCTAGAGCCACCATGAGCTTGGTCAATCTTGACGTCTTTGCCAGTGGTCTTTTTGTAGTGGACAACGAAGGCCGCGTTGTAATCTTTGTAAAACTCGCGGGCCACATCATAAGAGGCATTGAGCAAAGTTTGGGCTGCAGCGTTGAAGCCTGATAAGGCTATCAAGGCTGCAATGGCGATGGATTTGGTCTTGTTCATGGTGCATCTCAAAAGAGTAAGAATGCAATTGTGAAACTTAGCCCTCAAAACTCAAACGAATCATTTGTTGTTTGTTTATACACATACGGCATATAAAGATGAAATTGCAAGGCAAAGCGTGGCTGACTCCCGAAGGCGTTCCGGCATATTCACGCAACCAAAGCCACAGACTTCACTTGCACCCACAAAGGCATGCCCACTTGCAGACCCAATTCGTCAACGGCCCGCTTGGTAACTCGGGCCAGCACCTCTTGGGCACCACACTTTAAAACCACCATGACCTGCGAAGGATGCGCATCAGGTGTGATGCTTTGAATGCTTCCGTGCAGATGGTTTTGAATACTGGTGTTTTGGGGCTCCGATGTTGCCAAACTCACATCACGCGCCAAAATCCGAATGCGCACAGCTTTGCCAACGGGAAATCCAGTGTCGCGAATCCAAACGCAACCTCCGTCAAAGTCAACTCGCGATAAGTGCCATTGCGAGTCGATGGCACCAATGTGGCCTGCGATGAGCGCGCCCGCATCGTCTCCCAAACGCAAAGGGTTGCCAACTTGGGTGAATACGTCGACAACAGGACCCTGCGCACTTGTTTTGCCTTTGTCCAACACGACCAAATGATCGGCCAAACGCGTCACTTCTTCAAGCGAATGCGTCACGTAAAGCATGGGCATCTTGAGTTCATCACGGAGCCTGATCAGCCAAGGGAAAATTTCTTGACGGCGAGCTTCGTCCAAGGAGGCCAAGGGCTCGTCCATTAACAACAACTTTGGCTGCATGGCAATGGCCCGCGCAATGGCCACGCGTTGTCGTTCGCCACCCGAGAGTTGATCGGGCATTCGCTTGAGCAATGTTTCAATGCCCAAAAGTTCAATGGAAGTTTGCATGGACTGGGTGGCATCGAAAAGAGCGCGGTCAGATGACTTCAAGGCACGTTTCAAACCAAAGTCCAAATTCTGCTGAACATCAAGGTGCGGCAACAAACTTGACTCTTGAAACACATACCCCAAAGGACGCTGCCATGTAGGCAAATTGACGCCTTGTTGCGTATCTTGCCAAATGCTCGAACCGATCTGTACCAGACCTCGTTCCATTTTTTCTAAGCCCGCCGTGGCGCGCAACAAGGTCGTTTTACCTGAACCAGAAGGGCCAAAAATGGCTGTGATGCCTTGCGCAGGTAATTGAAGCTTCACGTCCAACAAAAACTCAACGCGGCTGAGCCGCACCTGCAAATGGATTGGTTGGGTCATTTCAAGATCTGACCTTGACGGCGATTTAACAAAGCCAGCGCAACGAGTACCCCAAAAGAAAACAACAGCATGCCGCCAGCCAAAACGTGTGCTTGCGCATATTCCATGGCTTCCACATGGCCATAAATTTCGGTAGAAACCACGCGTGTTTTGCCTGGAATGTTGCCGCCAATCATGAGCACCACCCCAAACTCTCCCACCGTGTGTGCAAAGCTCAATATGGCGGCCGTCAACATGCCAGGTCTGGCCAAGGGCAAGGCCACATGGACAAATGCATCCAAGGGGCTGGCTCTCAAAGTGGCCGCTACCTCCATGGGCCGGCTTCCCATGGCTTCAAACGCATGCTGCAAGGGTTGCACTGAAAATGGCAAGGAATACAAGACAGACCCAATGAGCAGTCCCGTGAAAGTAAATGAAAAAACGCCCCAGCCCAAGGCCTGGGTGATTTGCCCCAAGGGTCCTTGTGGCCCCATGACGATGAGAAGATAAAAGCCCAAAACGGAAGGTGGTAGCACCAAGGGCAAGCTCACCAAAGCCTGAATGGGACTGCGCCAAGCAGAACGTGTTTGAGACAACCACCAAGCCAAGGGGGTTGCAAGCACCAAGAGCACGAGCGTCGTAAGACCGGCCAACGCCAAGGTGAGCTGTATGGCCTGCCAAGAATCATGCGACAAAATCATGTGTCAAGTTTACGATGAAGAATACCTTCAAATACAAGTCTTTATGAGTCTCGGCCACCCAATTCATGATGTAATTCGGATACTTTTTGCCTCATTGGAGTCTTCATGTTGCGTTTCCCAATCAGGGGTCGTTCTTCACACGCCCTCAGTCTCGTGGTCGGCTTGTCTTTAAGCTTCAGTGCGCTCTTGGCTGGATGCAACAAACCGGCCACCGACGAAGCCAAATCGGCAGAATCCGTCAGCCTCAGTTTGGGCAGTGAAGACATCTTGCAATTGGGCACATCAGAACATCGCAGCGGTCCTGTCATTTCAGGTTCTTTGCAACCTGAACTGCGTGCCGATCTACGCGCTGAGGTGGGCGGCATGGTCATCAAAGTCCACAAGGAAAACGGTGAGTCCGTGCGCAAAGGCGATTTGCTGGTCACCTTGGACAGCAGCGTGCTGCGAGACAACCTCCAATCGGCCGAAGAATCTATGCGCGCAGCCACCCAATCACTGGAAGGCGCCGAGCGCCAATACCAGCGCATGAAGTCTTTGCAAACGCAAGGCATGGTGTCGATGCAAGGCCTCGAAGAATCAGAGACCAAACGCAACAGTGCACAAAGTGAGTTCGTTGCCAGCAAAGCCCGTGTGGCCGCCGCCAAGCAGCAGCTCGAGCGAACAGAAGTCCGTGCACCCTTCAGTGGCGTGGTCAGTGCGCGCAAAGCCTCAGCAGGTGACACCGCTCAAATTGGCAAAGAGCTCATCCAAGTGATTGACCCCAGCAGCATGCGATTTGAAGGTCAAGTGTCTGCGGATCAAATGGGCGTGATCAAAGTGGGGCAAGGCGTGAGTTTTCGCATCAACGGCGTGGCCCAAGCGGGCGATCAATTGAGCATTCGCGGCACGGTCAAGCGCATCGACAGCGCGGCCAATCCCATTACCCGTCAAGTGTCTGTCGTGGTTGAGATGAGTGCCAAAGACCGTCCACCGGTGGTGGGCCTGTATGCTGAAGGTATCGTAGAAACCAGCAACAAACCCACCTTGATGGTGTCTGAAAACAGTTTGAGAAGAGAAGGTGACAAGGTCTATGTGTGGGTGCTAGAGGGCAACAAAATTAGCAAGCGCGGCATTGACTTGGGTGATCGTGATTTGCGCCTTGGTGCTTGGGTGGTCAAATCGGGTCTGTTGGCTGGCGACAAAATATTGCGCACGTCGGGCAGCTCGCTGAAAGACGGGCAAGCCTTTACGCTTCGCGCAGAAGCCTCGGTCAAGGTGGGTTCCTAAACCATGTTTTTGTCCAATTTCAGCGTTAAGAAACCCATTGTCACCGTTGTGATTTTGATCATGCTCATGGCCGTTGGGCTCATGGCATTGAAAAAACTCAAGGTCAATCAAATTCCCGATGTCGACATGCCCCTGCTGGTGATTGACATCAGCTACCCCGGCGCATCGCCCGACACCGTAGAGCGAGAGGTCTTAAACAGGGTCGAAAAATCATTGCAGTCGGTCAATGGCGTCAAGGATTTGCGCGGCACAGCCAACGAAGGCAATGCCAACATTCTGGTCTTCTTTGAATTCAAGAAGAACATGGTGGAAGCCACCGATGAAGTGCGCAATGCCATTGGCAAGGTCAGGTACAAGCTACCCAACGAAATCAGAGAGCCCGTCATTTTGCGCGTCGACCCCTCGGCGCAGCCCATCATGCAATTGGCCTTGTCTTCCTCCAGCCAAAGCCATGCCGACATTTCTCGCATGGCCGAAGACTCTATCGCAGACAAAATGCGCGGCATTCCAGGCGTGGCGCAGGTCAATGTCAATGGCTCTCTCAGGCGTGAGTTGAGTGTGTTGCTGCACGCGCAAAAATTGCGTGAAGTCAATTTATCCGTCACCGAAGTGGTCAATGCGCTGCGCACTCAAAACGCCACTGCACCTGTTGGCAAAATCCGTGGCAACTTGGAAGATCAGAGCATCCGCTTGTTGGGCCGCATTGAAACGCCCGCAGAGTTCAACCAAATTGTGGTGAAACGAAACGGCAACGAACTTATTCGACTGGGCCAAGTGGCCACCGTCTCCGATGGCTTTGCCGATTTGAGTAGCATCAGTGTGCGCAATGGCAAGCCCAATGTGGGCTTGGCCATTACCCGTTCGCGTGATGCGTCTACGGTGGGCGTGGCCAAAGAAATTCGCAACATGGTGGCCGAACTTAACAAGACATTTCCAGCGGGCACCGTGTTAGAGGTCACGCAAGACGGCGGCAAGGAAGCCCAAAACAGTTTGAACAACGTGATTGATGCGTTGGTCTTCGGCGCGGGCCTCACCATTTTTGTGGTCTATGTGTTTTTAAACTCGTGGCGCTCCACGCTCATCACAGCGCTGTCATTGCCCACCTCCGTCATCACGGCCTTCATTGCCGTTTGGCTGTGCGGCTTCACGCTCAACTTCATGAGTTTGTTGGGTCTGTCGCTGGCCATTGGCGTGCTCATTGACGATGCCATTGTGGTGCGAGAAAACATTGTTCGGCACATGGAGCGTGGCTCAGATCGGCGCACTGCCGCGCTCAATGGCACTGCAGAAATTGGCATGGCTGTAGCGGGCACCACTTTCTCCATTGTGGCTGTCTTCATACCCGTGGCCTTCATGCCTGGTGTGTCAGGAGAATGGTTCAGGCCTTTTGGCCTGACGGTTGTGGCCTCGGTGGTGGTCAGTCTGCTCATCTCCTTCACGCTCGATCCCATGCTGTCTGCCTATTGGGGCGACCCCACCGGCGAGCACGCCAAAACCAAAAAAGGCATCAGCCTCAAACTGCAGCAGTTCAATGAATGGTTTGACCATCAAGCCGACCGCTATGGCAACGTCATCGCTTGGGCCTTGCACCATCGACGTTGGATGTTTTTCTTTGCAGTCATGAGTTTTGTGGTGGCCATTGCCCTGCAAGCCCAATTTGGCGGCTCTAGTTTCTTGCCCAAGTCGGATGGCAACACGCTGGCCATCGACGTTCGATCGCCTGCCAGCAGCAATTTGGAATACTCACGCATGAAGCTGGAGGCTGCAGCCATCATGGCACGCACGCTGCCCGAAACCAAAGCCACCAATAGCTACGTCAATCCAGGTGGCGGTCGTATTTATGTGGACATTGGCAAGAGCACCGAGCGCAAACGTTCGGCACAAACCATTGCCATTGAACTTCGTCAACGTACGGCCCAGCTTGTGGGTGCCGAATACACCGTGCTAGACGACTTGTCGAATGGCGCTGCCAAACCCGTTCAAATTCGCTTTAACGGCACCGACTCTCGCAAGTTGCTGGCCATCACCAGCGATTTCATGGCCCAATTGCGCCAAGTGCCAGGCGCCGTCGATGTCGGATTGTCCCAACAAGACCCCCAAAATGAATTGCAAATTGAGCTCGACCGTGGCCTGGCCAACTCATTGGGTATTTCGGTTGCAGATACTGCCAATGCATTGCGCGTGGCTTTTGCCGGGATTGAAGTAGGCGACTGGGTCGACCCTACCGGTGAATCACGCGATGTGGCCGTTCGACTGGCACCTGAAGACCGCATGAACGCCTCCAACATTGAGCGCCTGCCCATCACGGTCAGCGGCATGAACACCGTGGTGCCTTTGTCTCAAATAGCCAAAGTCACGATGGGCAAAGCGCCCTCCAAAATTGAACACGCCGATGGCAAGCGCACCATTGGGGTATCGGCCAACGTGCAAGGCCGCTCAGCCGGGGAAGTGACCGCGGACGCTTTGAAAATTGCCAAGGGCATCAACTTCCCAGAGGGCTACGGCCTTGAGTTGGATGGCGCCTCCAAAGACCAAAAAGAAGTGTTTGCCGAAATGGGCATTGCGCTCATTTCTGGTATTGGCTTGATGTACTTTATTTTGGTCATGCAGTTTGGTTCGTTCACGGCACCTCTGGCGGTCATGTTCTCTTTGCCCTTGTCACTCATTGGTGTTGTCTTGGCTCTGCTGCTCACGGGCGGCACCTTGAACCTCATGAGCCTGATTGGCGTCATCATGCTCATGGGCTTGGTGGCCAAAAACGCCATTTTGCTTTTAGATGCTGCTCGCAATTTAGAAGCTGAAGGTGTTGACCGTGAAGAGGCTCTCATGACGGCCGGTCGAAAACGCTTGCGTCCCATCATCATGACCACCTTCGCCCTTATTGCGGGCATGATGCCTGTGGCCATTGGCATTGGCGAAGGCAGCGAGTTTTACAGACCCATGGCCACGGCCATCATTGGTGGCACCATTACTTCCACGGTGCTCACCTTGTTGGTGATTCCTTGTTTTTACGACAGCATAGAGTTGTCCAGAGAAGCTTGGGGTCGCCGCTTGCACAAGCTGGGCCAATTCAAATGGCGCACTCAGCGATAATCTAAATCAAGCATCACCGTCCTGAAGGGGCGCTTGCCCCAACCTGGACTTTGTTATGAAAAAAAATTTCCCCCTCCAACAAGAGGGCCTACACCCAGACCGCGTGATCGAAGCCGTCAAGCACGAGATCCGCAAGTACTTTAAGCGCGAACGCAATCGAGCGCTGCCCAAAGGCGTTGATTTTTGGGACTTTGATTGCAAAGTCGGCTTGACGTCTGAGACCGCCGAAGTGGTCAAGGTGAGTGCCGTGATTGAAGCCTTGGACGCGTTGGCCAAAGACAGCGCCACTTCAGTCTATGTCGAAATTTTGAGCAAGCACGGCGTGCGTGTGTTGAAAGAGCCTCAGCTTGAGGATCCAAGCTCTCATGGGCCTGACACCCTCTAAACAAGCCTTAACCAATACTTATCCAAGCCTTACCCAAGCCTTAACCAAGTGGCTGTTTGATAAAAAGCAAAGCTCACCAGCCAAGCCAAACAAAGGGGCCATGCCACTGAGAGTACGGTAAAGGGCCAACTCTTGGTTTCTTGACGAATGGTGGCAATGGTAGATACACAAGGCGTATAGATCAGGGCAAACAACATGAAACTGTAGGCGCTGATCCAGTCCATGTTTTGCACAATGGCGTCGATCAAGCCTTGGCCATCTTGGCCATAAATGACAGCCAAAGCTCCAATCACCACCTCTTTGGCCACAAAGCCAAACACCAGCGCCAGCGTGAGTTGCTCATTGATGCCAAGCGGTGCCAACAAAGGCGACATCCAGTGACTCAATTGGCCAGCCCAAGTGTCCATGCTGCCGGGTGTGGCGCTTTGAGGAAAGTGGGTGAGCAGCCAAATGAGCAGCACACCCAGCATGATGAAGCGTGTGGTTCGCTTCAGAAAGTGCCTTACTTCTTGCCAGCCCTTTAAAACCATTTGCTTGAAGGTCGGAAATCGATAGGGTGGTATTTCCAATACAAAGGCGTCCACATTGACGTATTGTTTTTTGAACAACATGGATGTGAGCATGGCCATCAATATGCTCATGAGGTACAAAGAGAACAAGACCCAAGGTGCTTGCTCCGTTGTAAACATCGCAGCAATGAACAGCACAAACACTTGCAAGCGCGCAGAACACAATGAAAACGGTATGGTGAGCATGGTGAGATAACGCAGCCCTTTGGAGCGAATGACCCGTGTGCCCAAGAGTGCAGGCACATTGCAGCCAAAGCCCATGAGCAGCATCACAAAGCTTCGGCCATCCATGCCAAACTTGGCCATCAAAGCGTCCATCAAAAATGCAGCCCTGGACAAATAGCCGGTGTCTTCGACCACGCCTAAAAACAAGAAAAACAAGATGATGAGGGGCACAAAACTGGCGACGGTACTGATGCCGTTGTAAAAGCCGTCTAACAACAATCCCTGCAATAAGCTTGGCAAGCCACTCAGCAAAGGCTCCAGCGCCTCTGATCTCAAAGTGGCAAAGAGCCAGTTCATGGCATCTTGAAGCGGCTTTCCAATGGCAAACACCCCTTCAAACAACAGCAACATGACGCCAAAAAAGATGGGCAATCCCAGCCATGGATGCAACATGATTTTGTCAATGCGCTCGGTGAGTTTGTGCGAAGCTTGCGCAGGCACCTGCACATTGTCTTGAAAGGCCAGCTCAATTTGTTGCGGGTTCAAATTTGAAACTTGGCCTCGCTTCAATCCTTCCCGCATGCGTTGCTGAAGTTTTTCTGCGCCCTGGCCATACTTGGCCGACATGAGACAAACTGGGATGCCCAATTGCGCTTGCAAGGCTTCTGCATGAATGGTGATACCCAAAGTCTTGGCTTCGTCGGACATGTTCATCGCAATGACCACAGGAATACCTTTGGCCGAAATCTGCGACAGCAAGTTGAGTTGGCGGTCGGTTTGCGTCGCGTTCATCATGAACACAATTAAATCTGGGTGCTGCGTTTCCAGATAGGTGGTGACCACCTTTTCATCTTCTGAATAGCCATTGAGGTCATAGATGCCCGGCAGATCAATCAGCTGTGCCATTTGATCCCCCACCATCAAACGGGCTGAAAGCAAAGAGACTGTAAGGCCTGGCCAGTTGCCCACTTTGGCATGGGCGCCCGTAAGCCGGTTGAGCAAGGTTGATTTGCCCGTGTTGGGCATACCGATGAGTGCGATCGTTTTCATTTTTGAGAACTTCCTAAAGGGAAGCCAAATGAATTTGACGTGCGTCCTTTAGGCGCATGATGATTTCTGTGGTGCCCACCCTGACTTGAACTGGACCGCCAAAACTGGCATGTCGAAGTACCTGAACCACACATTGTTCACGCAGCCCCAAGGCGGCCATCCGTTGAGTGAGGTCAGCTTCGGCTTGGACGGCGATGACTTTGGCAGGCAAAAAGCATGGGATTTGGTCGAGCGTTAATTTTTCGCCTTGGGGCGCCGATACCTTGAGACTTGTATTCATAGGGGGCTATTGCGACGCTTGCTGCCTGAGTTTTGTCTAATCAAGCACACCAGCCAAATCAAATGAGAATTATTCTTATTTGAATTCTACTGTAGAAATGAGCCGCTCTGTGAATTTTGAGGACTGAGTTGATGTTTTAGATCAACAAACCAATCTGCTGTCAGTGCAGGTTCCGAGAATCGGGTTCTGCGCTCAAGGCATCGAGCACGAACATGGGAATGTCGACGTCAAATTTTTCACCGTCTTCTGCCACACAAAAGAAACTGCCGTGCATGGTGCCGGTGGGTGTTCTAAGGCGCGTACCACTGGTGTATTGAAATTGTTCGCCGGGTTGTAACAAGGGTTGGTGTCCCACCACGCCTAGCCCTTTGATTTTTTCGTGCATGCCGTTGGCGTCGTTGACACTCCATGATCTGGAAATAACTTGTGCCGCGATGTTGCCTTTGTTGGTGATGGTGATGGTGTAGGCGAAGGTGTACAAGCTGCCAGCCGGTTCGGACTGCTCTGGCAGGTATTGGGGAAAAACATCGACTTGGAGTTTGTAATTTGGCATGGGGGGGATTTTGACTCAATTTTGAGTGGGGCGTTGAGCAGTCAGGCGGTTCGCAGTCTGTAAAATCTTGAGCAACCAAAAGGAAAATTATGACCACCACCCTTACCAGCGCCACTTTGCCGGTCTTCAAAACCAGCTTGAGCAACCTCTCTCATTGCCTCAACAAAGCGGTAGCCAATGCCGAAAAACGTGGCTTCAGCCCAGATGTTTTGGTGTCGATGCGTTTGGCACCCGACATGCTGCCCTTTGCCTCACAAATCCGCATCGCTTGCGATGCAGCAAAAAACGGTACGGCGCGTGTGAGCGGTCTAGAGGCTCCAAAGTTTGCTGACGACGAAACAACATTTGCTCAATTGCAAGAGCGCGTCAACAAAACCTTGGCTTGGTTAGAGACGGTTCCCGCGGATGCTTTTGATGGACGAGAAGCGCAGGACGTTACTTTTCCCACAGGTAGAACAACAACCCGAACTTTGGACGCCGATACGTATTTAAAGCACCATGCATTGCCCAATTTGTTTTTCCACATGGTCACGGCTTATAGCCTCATGCGCCAAGCTGGCGTAAACCTGGGCAAGATGGATTTCTTGGTGGGCGAAAAAGCCTGAAGCACCTCTTAGGGCTTCAAGGCGCCATGCACCACACCCGCCACCATGTCTGCAGTCACTGCAGACAGGGTCCAGCCCAAATGTCCATGCCCCGTGTTGTAGAACACGTTGGCTAACTTGCCCCGGCCCACTCGCGGCATCATGTTGGGCATCATGGGGCGCAGTCCGGCCCACGGCACAACCTGGCGCGTGTTGATGCCTGGAAAGCACTGGTTCACCCAAGCGATGAGGGGTCGAATGCGATCGGCGCGAATGTCTTTGTTGTAGCCGTTAAATTCGGCGGTACCGGCAACGCGAAAACGATCTAGCCCTAAGCGGCTTGTGACCAGCTTGGTCTCGTCGTCCAACAGACTCACGATGGGGGCTGCCGACTGGCTTTGTGCATCAGGCAGATTGACCGTAATGGAATACCCCTTCACGGGATAGATATTGACCCTGTCGTGCAACTGCGCGGCAAAGTTTCGGCTCTCAACGCCCGCGCACACCACCAGCCCGTCAAATTGATGCGTCACATGCCCTTGACTGCTAAGCACCGTCACTTCTGCTTGGGTGCCATTACTGTGAAGGGACATGACGTCTTGCTCATACAGGCATTGCACACCCAGGCGCTGCGCTGCTTGCGCCATCCCTGTGGTGAATTTGTGAATGTCGCCCGTGGAGTCGCTCTCGGTAAAGTAGCCGCCGTAGTAAGTGCCCGCCAAGGTGGGCTCGATGGTTTTCATGTCACTGGGGGTCACGGCACGGCGATGCAAGCCGCCCTGCGCCAGCATCTTGCTCACATGACCGGCGTGTTCAAACCCCTTTTTATCGCGGTAAATGTGCAGGATGCCCTCTTTTTTAAGGTCGAAATCCACGCCTTCTGCTTGCGCCCAAGCAAACAAATGCTCGCGCGCTGCAATGGCCAGGCGCGCGGTCTCAATGGTGTTGCGCTCGTAATGGGGCATGTTGCCAATGAACTCCACAAACCAGCTCAATTTGTGCCAGCTTGGCTTGGGGTTGACCAAGAGCGGGGCGTCGCTTTTCAACATCCACTTCATGCCCTTGAGGATGGTGGACCAGTGGTTCCACACCTCGGCATTGGACGCGGACAACTGACCGCCATTGGCAAAGGATGTTTCCATGGCCGCATACCGATTTTTCTCAAACAGCGTGACGCTATAGCCTCGCTTGGCCAAGGCATATGCCGTGGTAACACCGGTGATGCCGCCACCGATGACTGCAATGGAAGTTGCGCTTGATTTCATGGTTCAGACCTTCAAACAAGTCAGGGCGTCAAGGTGAAAAAAAACGCTCTGTCAATGCCACCCAAAACGCAGCACCCACAGGGATATTGCGGTCTTCAAAATCGAAATTGGGGTTGTGCACCATGCAGGCACCGTGCCCACCGCTTGCGACATCGCCATTGCCAATGAACAGATAGCTGCCTGGCACTTGGTCGAGCATGTAGGCGAAGTCTTCACTGGCAGTGAGCGGCTCCGTTTGAAGCACCACGTTGTTTTCGCCCACCAAGGCCAAGGCGACCTCTCGGGCCAATTCTGTTTCTGCCAGGGTGTTCACCAAGACTGGATACCCAGGCACAAATTCGACGTGTGCAGTAACGCCATAACTTTGCGCTTGCAACTCCACAACCTCAACGATGCGCGTCTTTAACAGCTCACGCACGTTGCGGTCGAGTGCTCGAACGCTGAGCTTGAGCGTCGCGCTTTGGGGAATGACATTGTTGGCCACACCGGCCTGAAAAGAACCGACCGTAATGACCGCCATGTGCAGTGGCGCCACGTTGCGCGAAACAATGCTTTGAAGCGCCATGACAATGGCCGAACCTGCCACAACAGGGTCAGCACTCAGATGCGGCATAGCGCCATGACCGCCCTTACCCTCAATGTGCACCTGAATGTTTTCGCTAGATGCCATGGTTGCACCTTCGCGCAGCAACAACTGGCCAGCGCGAAAACCTGGCAAGTTGTGCATCGCAAAAATTGCGTCACAAGGGAAGCGGTCAAACAGACCGTCTTCCATCATTTTGCGGGCGCCTCCCAGACTTTCCTCAGCAGGCTGAAAGATCAAATTCAATGTGCCATCAAACTTGGCAGACGTGGCCAAATACTCGGCCGCCGCCAACAACATGGCGGTATGGCCATCGTGGCCGCAAGCGTGCATCAGGCCAGCGTGACTACTGGCATGCGGCAGACCCGTGGTTTCCTGAATGGGCAATGCATCCATGTCAGCCCGTAGGCCCAGTTTGCGCAGACCATTGCCGCGTTTGAGTTGCCCCACCACACCCGTGCCGCCCAAGCCGCGCGTGACTTCATAGCCCCATAAAGCCAAGCGCTCTGCCACCAAATCACTGGTGCGAAACTCTTGAAAACCGATCTCAGGGTGCCGATGAATGTCTCGGCGCAGCGCCGTGAAAGTATCGGCGCGTGCTTCTAAGGCTGACAGAACGGCAGACATTGGCTTACTGTGGTTCGAGTTTGATGGACTTGGCAATGGCCACAGCCTTGGCCGATTCCTTTTTGTAAAAGGCGTCAAGCTGGGCCAGGGTCATGGGTTCAGCCACGCTGCTGCCTGCGGTTTCAATGACTTTGCGAATGTCTGGGTTGCCCAGTGCGGTGTAGGCTGCTTTGTGCACCGCGGCAACTTGTGAATCTGGGGTTTTGGCGCTCGCTTGAATGCCAATCCAGATGCTGAACTGGTAGTCTTCAAAGCCCTTGGTCGCACTTGCCAACGGCAACTTGGGCAAGCGTGCCAGTGGTTGGTTGGAGGCGAGGGCCAGCGCTTTGATCTGACCACTTTCAATCGCACCAATGACCGGGCCAACCAGGGGAACGACCGCAAAATCTAGCACACCGCCCATCAAGTCTTTGAGATAGGGAGCCATGCCGTTGTAGGGCGCATGCAAGCCACGTGCACCCGCCGTTTGAAGGGCTTTTTCTGCCATCAGGTGGTAGAGGGAACCCATGCCCGTGGAGCCATAGCTAAGGGGATTGTCTGCCTTCTTGGCATACGCCACAAACTCTTCCAGCGTGTTCACGGGCAAGTCCTTGCGCACAGCGATCGCAATGGGTGTGTAGCCCACCAAGGCGGCCAGGCGCATGTCTTCCGGTTTGTTTTTGGCAGCGGCTACGCCCAATGGGGTGTAGATCAACTCCAATGGGGAGCCTGCTAACAATGTGTAACCATCAGGCTGGGCATGGGCTGCCTTGAGCACACCCAGAGAGCCACCCACGCCCACTACATTTTCGATGATGACGGGCTGACCAAACACTTCTGCCATGCCTTTGCCAATAGCGCGGCCCAGCACATCCGAACCACCGCCTGGCGGAAAGGCCACGATGATGCTGACGGGTTTAGAGGGGTAAGTTTGCGCTACAACGGACGCGGCCATCGCAAGGCCAACAAACAGCGCAGTGAAATGACGAATCAAAGCAGATGAGGTGATGCGCATGGCGGGCTCCAAAAAAGGTTGTGGAAAACACACAATGAATGGTAGGCAGCCGACATCAATGTGTCCAATGAATTATTTTTCTAGATATCATTCATCAAACTCATCATTTCTGCCATGAACATCAAGCACCTTGAGCACCTACTGGTATTGGCTGACACCGGCTCTTTCAGCCGTGCTGCAGAGAAACTGTTCATCACCCAATCTGCGCTCAGCCGCAGCATCAAAAGCTTGGAAGAAGACTTGGGCAGCAGAGTTTTAGACCGCATCGGCAAGCGCAATGAGCTGACACCTTTGGGCTTGGACGTTGTGTCTCGGGCACGGCACATTGTTCGGGATGCATCCGAGTTGCGCCACAGTGCACAGCTGCTCAAAGAAGGCGGCCGGGGTGCCATCAGTGTGGGCCTGGGCTCTGGACCTGCTGCACTGCTCATGGTGCCGCTGATGGTGGCAGCAACTTCTCAACCAGGCATGCGGGTGCTTGTGACGCAAGGGCCAGTGGAATTGCAGATTCAGCAGCTGCGCAGCCGACAGCTCGATGCCATGGTGGTAGACATGCGCCGAGTGATCCCTGCCGCAGACCTCAACATCGAATCGTTGGTCGAACTCAAAGCAGGCTTTGTCGTACGAGACCAGCACCCTCTGGCCCACAAGAGGTCAGTCAGCTTGTCTGATGTGTTGCGTTTTCCAGTAGCGTGCACGCCGCTCTCGGACGAGGTGGCACGCTTGTTGGTAGACCAATACGGCTTACAAGCCAACCCTTCTGAAATGGTGACCCTGCGCTGCGACGATGTGAATGGCCTGCTGGCCACTGTGGCACAAACAGACGCGATCTTTATGGGAATTATTGCAGCGGCACGCGATCAGCTTAAAGATGGCAAGCTCAGAGAGCTGCATGTGAAACCTGCCTTGAAAGCCACGGCGCGCTTTGCCTATGTGACCTTAGCCGGTCGCACCGAGGCGCCGGCTATGGCGTATTTTCGGCAATTCTTGCGCACTCATTTGCATGAATGAGATTTGCTTAAAAAAATAGAATTGAATGGGGTCAATTGACTATCTGGCGGAGAAGGTGTGCGCCGAACTATGTTTCATCAAGAGTTACCAAGATACATTTATCCTCTTGAAACCCAATAAATACGGGTACTTTACTTTACTGTAGTGTATTGCAAGTTACTGACAGCCACCTTATTATTGGGTACCAGAACGGGTACCAAAGAGGTGAACATGGCAGCAGAAAAACTTTTAAGCGAAGCAGCATGCAAGGCGGCTAAGGCTAAGGCAACCATCTACTACTTAAATGACGGCGCTGGCCTGCGAATGCGGATACGTCCAGACGGAAGTCGCACATGGATATACAGATACAGACTTGATGGCAAAGAAATGTCGACTGGACTTGGTGCCTATCCAACCATTAGTCTTCAAATTGCCAGAGTAAATGCACAAGAAGCTAGGCTAGAAGTATCCAGAGGCAACAACCCTTCTACAACAAAACGGATTGCAAGAACGAAGCAAATTACCAAAGGCGGCAACACCTTTGGAGTAATAGCAGCCGAATGGCTTGAACGCAATCAGGCGGGATGGAGTAGCACTCACTATGAACGTAACGAGGGTCTACTAAGACGATATCTACTTCCTGATCTTGCCAAGCTACCCATTGAATCGATTTCAGAAGCTTACTTGTTTGACCTGCCCCCTACCTGCCGTACCAAAGTGATGGAACAAAGTCCGCTAATTTCGGAGAATAGCGGCTATGAAACAATCCAGATTTACCGATGAGCAGATCATCGGCTTCCTCAAACAGGCTGACGCGGGCATGTCCGTCAAGGAACTTTGCCGGTTCGGTGGCTTTAGCCAACCAACCTTCTACAAGTGGCGTTCTCGCTTTGGCGGCATGGAGCCTTCCGACGCCGCAAAGCTTCGAGAGCTTGAAGCCGAGAACAACAAACTCAAGAAACTCTTGGCTGAAGCCCATCTAGATATTCATGCTCTCAAGAGCGTGTTCTCTGTAAAGCGCTAGCCCCACAAGCCAAGCGCGAGGCGGTCAAGAAGATGGTAGAAGAACACCAACTCTCTGAACGCCGAGCATGCAGCCTTGTGGGGCTAAGCCGAGACAGTTACCGTAACCCGCCCCAGCCCGATCAGCTCACGCGTGACTTGGGCGAGCGCATCGTTGACATTGCCCACGTTCGCCGTAGGTTCGGCTACAGACGCATTCATGATCTGCTGCGCTCAGAGTTTCCTGGGGTGAATCACAAACGTGTCTACCGGCTCTACAAGAATGCCAACCTAGCGGTGCGCCGCCGCAAGAAAGTTAAGCGCCCACCAAACGAGCGTGTGCCGCTTCAACTTGCACGCAAGGTCAACGATGTTTGGAGCATGGATTTTGTCTCTGACAGCCTGTCTAACGGCAGAAGAATCAAATGCCTCACAGTGGCTGATGACTTCAGCCACGAGTGCGTTGACATTGCAGTGGACTTTGGAATCTCAGGCCAATATGTCACAAGGCTTTTGGATCAGGCTGCAATATTTAGAGGCTACCCAATTGCTGTTCGCACAGATAACGGGCCGGAATTCACAAGCCGAGCGTTCTTGGCTTGGACAACTTTGCATGGCATTCGCCACATTTTGATTCAACCTTGCAGGCCCATGCAAAACGGCTACATCGAGAGTTTCAATGGAAAGTTCAGAGACGAATGCTTGAATGAGCAATGGTTTCAAAGCTTGCCACAAGCCAGAGATTGCATTGCTGAATGGCGCAAAGACTACAACGAAGTCAGGCCCCACAGCAGTCTGGGGAGGATTCCTCCCGCACAGTTCGCCCAGCAGCAGAGGATTCAAATCTTTGCCACTGATTCCAACAACAATCAATTTTTAGATTAACCTTGCAAAACCGGACTACTTCTTAATCAATGGTACGTCTAAAGGGGGCAGGTCAACTGCGACAAAGATACAGACTGTTAATCAGCGGTAACTGGATTATTTTCAGGTAATGTTTTGGACTGGTTATTAGCATTGATCGCACATTCTATTACGCGGTCGATAGTTAAAAGCAAGTGGCAAAAATCGATCAGCAAAACCCCCTACTCACTCCAGCTATGACATCTTTTTGGGTACCAGCTCAAATGTTTGCATGCAGTGGGAGTGTTGGGCTAGATGGCTGCGTTTGAAAAATTTGTGCGCAAGCTTGAACCACATTGCTAACTACCAAAATGGACGTAAGACGATCAAGGAGCGTCAGAGCTTGGCGCTGCTTTGGCAAACTGACGTTTTCAATGATGGCGACGGGTGTGTCGGCAGGCAGCGCGGCATCATTTCGATGTCCTTACGCTTGATCCCGTCAATCGACGGGAAAGCCAGCTTCTCGAGCCCCGGCATGGAAGGTTTTGGTGCATTGGCCGTGAACTTTTAAGTAAGCAACAATTTCATCTGAGGATCTCCCTTCGCCATTGCTCTTTGATAGGCTGGCCGTTGAGAAATAACCTTCAAATATCTTAATATGTTCTGATAAGGTGAGAGATCCCAAGGGCAAAAATATCGCATCGTTGTGAGCGAAAAAACACTCATAATATCTGCTGCTGTAAATTCATTACCAGCTAAATATTCGTGAGACTCCAACCTTTGATTCATTAACGTCAGCGCCTTGGAGAGTCTACCTTGAGCAGAAATAAGCACTGGATGATCGTCAGCTAATTTGGCATTGTTCAGCATCAAATTTCGGCCAAACAAAGACTGTAAATTTGCATTTGAAAAATGAAACCAGTAAAGATAATGAACAAAATTTGCATGACTTGCATTCAATGCCAGTTGACCAGCGCCATGGACATGAATGATATATTCAACAATGGCTGCTGATTCAGCCAATACAAGTTCATTGTCACAAATCACAGGTGCAGCACCCAATGGATGAATTTCGCGAAGAGCGGATGGAGAAAGCATTGTCAACGCATCTCTATCGTGTATTTTTAACGTATATGGAATGTGCAGCTCCTCGCAAAGCCAAACAATTCTCTCCGACTGCGATTTTCCTAAATGATGAATGGTCAGCATAAAATCTGTTAATTTGAATTATTTAGAAATATAAAACACCAAATACGACTTAAAAAACACTATCACCTAAATCCTCCACCCCCGTTGACATAAACGGTATTGGCAGTCATGTATTCGCACGCATCAGAGCACATGAAAAGAACCAATTCAGCAATTTCGTCTGCTTCAGCAGCGCGTTTCATAGGCACGTCAGCAATAGCGCGTAACATAAATTCAGGTGGTGAATTAGAAGCGGCTTGAAACTGAGTATTGACAGGTCCTGGCGAAATTGAAAGACAACGAATGTTGCGATCTGCAAATTCACGGGCTACACCCATGGTCATTGAATCTACAGCACCTTTTGCTGCGGCATAGTGAACCGATGTTCCAGGGCCGCCTCTTCTTGCAGTCATAGAGGAGACATTCACAATAACACCACCACCTCGCTCTAACATATGGGGTAAAACAGCCTGCATTGCATAGTAGGTCCCATACAGGTTGATGGCCAATGTTTTTTCCAAGAGTTGATCGGTAATGTCCAAAAACTTACTCCGTGCCACTGCAGCACCTGCTGAATTAAATAAAAAATTGACGCGGCCAAATCTGTTTGTGGCAAGCTTCATGCCATTGTCTATGCTTACTCGAGATGCAACATCCACTTCAATTGCAAGGGCTTCTTTTCCTTTTTCTTTAACTAAATTCGCTGTTGCAATTGCTGCTGATTCGTCAATGTCTGTCACAACAATATTGGCACCTTCGCGGGCAAAAATAAGCGCTGCCGAACGACCTATTCCCCCTCCTGCACCCGTAATAAAAATGGTTTTTCCCACAAAGAAATTAGGTGTTTTAGACATATTTTTTCAGTTTTGTTTAAATATTTAATTGAATTTAAAAATTTTGATATTTTTAAATGTGCTTAACCAAGTTGTATTGGATTTGAATGCATTCCCCAAAAAATACTTTTCACTTGGCTGTAAAGCCGAAGTCCATGCAACCCCTTTTCCCTTGCTATGCCACTGTCTTTAAAGCCGCCAAATGGTGTGGCAATATGGGATTGCTTGTACGTATTGATCCATACAGAGCCAGCCTCGAGTTCGCGCGCAACACGCCATGCACGAGAGTAGTCGGAAGTCCATATGCCAGCAGCCAAGCCAAAAACTGAATCGTTACCTTGCAAAATTACATCTTCCTCATTTTCAAAAGGAAGAACAACAAGAACGGGGCCAAAGATCTCTTCTTGACAGATACGCGCTGAATTACTTAAGCCATCAATGATGGTTGGCAAATAAAACCATCCATTTTTCAAAGCCGGTATATCTGGAATTTCACCACCAGCTAATACCTGCCCACCTTCGCCGCGACCAATATCAACATAGGATGCAATTTTTTGGCGGTGCGCTTCTGAAATCACCGGCCCCATCTGAGTGGAAGTATCAGTGGGTAAGCCAACACGAATTCTGGCTGTTCGCTCTACAAGTTCTTTTATAAATTTCTTGTAAATTGACTTTTGAACAAATAAACGAGAACCAGCAACACAACTTTGGCCTGCAGATCCGAAAATTCCTGAAATCACACTGGCAACAGCTTTATCAAAGTCAGCGTCTTCAAAAACAATATGCGGTGACTTCCCGCCAAGTTCCATGCCAACAGGTATCAAACGTCGACCGGCAGATGAGGAAATGATCCGACCTGTATCAGTACCTCCGGTAAATGAAATCATTCTTACGCCAGGATGATTTACTAAAGCAGCACCAACATCCTCACCATAGCCTGGCAAAACAGTGAGTAATCCTTCAGGTAATCCGGCTTCAGTACAAATGCGTGCCAACTCAATTGCAAGTTGAGGTGTCTCCTCAGACGGCTTCAGTAAAACAGCATTGCCTACGGCTAGGGCTGGTGCAATTTTTTGAGATTCGCTGATTAACGGAGAATTCCAAGGCGTAATGGCTGCAACAACACCAAATGGCTCTGCCATTGCCATAGAAAAATAATCACCACGTGGGGATGTCACTTCATTTTGCCAAGTCTCACAAACTGCCGCGTAGTATCTGAAGTTGCCTGCTGCCATGTCGACCATGTTCAAGCATTCCTTCCAAGGTTTTCCGCTATCGTTCATTTGAAGTTTGGCCAATGATTCACGTTCGGCCAATAGCCGTGACCCTATCGCATACAAGGTCGTGGCTCGTTGATCAGGACGTAGTTTTCTCCAAGGTTTATTTTTGAAAGCATGCCATGCAATTTCAACTGCTTCGTCAACGTCAGAGGGAAGGGCCCGACTCACAATACCTGCTACGCTACCATCAGCAGGATTAATTGAAGTGATAACCTCACGCCGAACGTCATCTCCAATCCACTTGCCACCGATTTGAAAAGCCTTAATGCTCAAATTTTTCATTTTAATTTCTTATGTTAAATGTGAAACGTTTTTCTGCCATTCAATCAATCTTGCAATACCAGATTGAACATCTACCTTTGGCTCCCAATCAATATTGTTTTTAGCGGCTTCGCGACTAAATCCCAATACTGAACTAGCAGCAGGCTTAACCGTTCTAGTGTCTGCTTGATATTCAGGCTTTAGATCAAAGCGTCCACATATTTTTAAAGCAATTTCTGCAACAGCAGTATGGGTCGTATCTATCCCGGTTGCAATATTTAGAATATGTCCATGCGAGTAACTGGTCATGGCAAGTGCACACGCTTGTGCAACATCGGTGACGTAAACATAGTCGTGAACCTCACTGCCATCACCACCAATGACTGGCGCCAGACCAGCTCTAACTTTGTCACAGACTTGTGCTACAAAAACAGCATTAAGTGCTCTCGCATGCTGACGCTCCCCATAAACTGAAGAGAAACGAAGTACATTGAATTCAAGTCCATGCGCTTTGGCATACTGAGCGCACAAAGCTTCGCCCATCAACTTACTTGCACCGTATAACAAGGATGGTGGTTGAAGGGCTTCATAACAATAAGGCGCAGATTCATTGACAGGCGATTCGACAGGATTCCCATAAGTTGCAACAGAAGATGAAAAAACAATGCGTCTTACACCATTGATCCGGCAAGCTTCCAATGTATTGACCATCCCCATCGTATTTACTGAAACTCCCAGTACAGGATCTTTGGCCATTGGAATCGTTAGGAATCCCGCCATTGCAAACACTCCATCCACACCTTTTGCAGCGTCTATGAGTTCATTCATTCGAAGAACATCACCTTTAATTAACGGCACTCTAGGATGATTAAGAAGATGAGTAATAGCTGATGTCGTACTCAGGGAAAAATTATCAAACAGCCGTACCTCTTTTGCACCTTGTATCAATAATTCATCAGCGATGTGTGAGCCTACAAGACTAGCTCCCCCGGTGATTAGAAAAGATTTATCTTTGATTAAATGGTGTTGATTTCTCATATTGGTTTTAAGAACTTTAATTTTTTGCTGTAAATGGATTTTTCGTTTCAAATTGTTTTCTATCGCAACTTTCGACACATTGTTTTTTAAATTTAATCTCTCTATCTTTTGCGAAATTTCAATTGGCCAGATCTACCAACCTTACTGCACCATCAATCAACTTAATTCCAGGTCAACTATTCGGATATATTGCTGGCCGCCATGTAAATCTCTCTCCACCACACCACCTTGTGGATCCCTGCGCGGATAAGAAATTTTTAACACTGAAAGATCAGGCACCAGATAGCAACCAACTTGATCAATTTGCACACCAAATAAGGGTCCCAATTGCGCAGGTTGCAACTCTTTAGCCCCAGAGTAACGATCAAAAGTTTCACGGTCCTTAAAGAAAAGATCAATCGTTATCCAAAAGGGTCCTGCATTTTTTGATCGTATTTGGTGACACAAGTCTTCTAATTTAGGCATGTGCGTGCTCTTTCCAATTAACATATTTAAATCGAACGAGCTCAAATCCATCTTTTACTTGAACAATGTGATTGAGTTTGAATTCAAAAACTTGTCCCCTCTCTAATTCAGCTGGTGAAAATGGAAAGCCATAACTTGGTAGTCCTTGAGACTCCTCAAGTGGCAGATGAAAAAACCAAGGATTACAAGTTTTGGCAATTTGAGTTGCGACTTCTTGAGTTTGCGCAGTAGCAATAAAAAGTAATCCAATTTCTTGCGGGGCAGCTACAGGCTCTTTTACAGAAAGTCCGCTGATTGCATTCCAACCATAAGGCCGAAGTGAAATGTGAAAATTACCTGCCGCAGAGCCCATTGCCTTTTGAACCAAGGCAGTCAAGACTGCGTGCATTCTGTTTATAAAAATATCGATATTGGCCAGAACTTTCCGATCTTGAATACCAACCAGCATGATTGTTTGCCATCCGCCCCTAGCGGCGCCTTCTAACTTCATGGTGTACGGCATAACCTTAAAACAAGACCCAATCACCCTCACCGTCCGCTCATCTATGGCCAAGTATTTTGCGTTCGTGACATCCAATACACCACCGGGTTCATACAATAAAAATGGATTACTATTTTCATACAGCATGTGCGCAGATACTGTATTAGGCGTACAAGAATTGGTAGGTCTCAGTGGCTCAACAACAAAACTATTAAGGCCAACTCGAATAAGCACTCCACCTTCTCTTGGTCTTGTTGCACAGAGTGCGCCACATTCAGCAATCTTGGCCGCGTGCCAAGCTGGCCCAACACCCGCTCCCAACATTAGTGGAACAGCTGCAAGTACAGCTGTATCCGTTGTGCGCCCCCCCAGCACAATATCTGCACCTTCCTTCAATGCGGCAATATATGGTTCTGGACCCATCAATGCAACAATACGATCGCAGGCGCTAAAGAGATCAGGCTCAAATGTCTCATTAGGCGGTAACGGGCCAATTCTGCCTTTTTCCGCATAACTAACCATAAGTTGAGGCTCTTGTTCAGAGTAGATAACCGCAATTTTGGGTTGCTGACCAAGTTCAATGGCGATTTCAATAGCAATCTCACAAGTCCAATCGAGAGACTTATCACATCCTGAAGTTCCACAGGATCCAATCAATAATGGAATGCCTGCATCGTTACGTGCACGCATTAAAATTTTTAAATCAGCCTTTATTGCGGCACGTGAATATTTTGAAACTCCTGTTGCCAGATATGCTGGTCCACTGTCAGTTGATCCAGCATCACATGCAATCGCGTGCGCACCTAATTGAATGCCGCGTATAACATCACTCTCATCGACTCCAAGTCCTAAGGCACCAATTGGTACCAATATATTTATGCTTAATTGATTTGAATTCATCTTTATTTCAGTAAATGGGGAAACTTATTTCTGGTTTATCAAAGTTAAGTAAGCAAATCCGGAAAGTCCTCTTCCCAATATTCATTAGCATCTCTCACATTAGTTTTTATTTTTTCATTTTCTAATGTCCGTAACTCGGAACGTCTAATTTTTCCAGATATTGTTTTTGGTAATTCAGCAAACTCAATTCGACGCACACGTTTGTAGGGTGCAAGGTGCTCTCTAGCAAAACGCAAGATTGAAAGGGCTACATTCCGATCTGGCAACACACCTGAACGAAGCACGATAAACGCTTTCGGGACATTGAGCCTTTTTGAATCGGGACTTGGTATGACTGCAGTTTCAGCAATATCGGGGTGCGTCATCAGAACAGATTCAAGTTCAAAGGGACTCAACCTGTAATCAGAGCTCTTAAATACGTCATCAGATCTACCAACATAGGTGATATATCCATCTTTGTCTCTTGAGGCTACGTCACAGGTATGATAAAAACCGTCACGCATTGCATCAGCTGTTTTTTCGACGTCACCAAAATAGCTATCCATGAGACCCATAGGCCTTTTTGAGAGATCGAAACATATTTCACCTTCATCTGAAACTTGGCCTTCTACATCAAGAAGAACGACTGGATAACCTGGCATCGGCTTGCCCATACTTCCAAATTTAATGGTTTCGCCTGGTGAGTTACCAATTGCACACGTTGTTTCAGTTTGTCCAAAACCATCTCGAATGGTAAGGCCCCATGCATTCTTGACTTGCTCTATAACTTCTGGGTTAAGAGGTTCTCCTGCACCTAGAACTCCTCGTAACTTAACGGGCCAATTAGAGAGGGTTTCTTGTATCAACATTCTCCAAACAGTTGGAGGTGCACATAAACTGGTAACGCCATGCTCAACAAGTACGTTAGGAAGATCAACGCTTTTGAATCGTGAATAGTTGTATACGAAAATGCAGGCGCCTGCGTTCCAAGGTGCAAAGAAACTACTCCACGCATGTTTACCCCAGCCCGGCGACGATATATTCAAATGAACATCATCTGACCTTAAACCTGTCCAGAACATAGTCGACAAATGTCCAACTGGATAACTTTGATGGCTATGAAGGACCATTTTTGGTTTAGATGTAGTGCCAGATGTGAAGTAAAGCAACAAGGGATCGGTTGCTTGAGTAGGTGTATCTGGATTGAAGACAGCCGATTCTTTATTTGATTCTGAAAATGAGTGCCAATTTTCTTCCTTTCCAATCAAAATTCGAGTGAAGTCTCCTGTCACCTTGTTTAATCTAGCGATCGCATCTGGATTACATATCACGTGCCGAACATGACCTCGATCCACTCGATCCTGCATGTCATTCTGATCTAGCAAAGTGGTGGTTGGAATCAAAACTGCGCCCAGTTTCATCAAAGCCAACATCGACTCCCATAGCTCTTTTTGGTTTCCTAACATCAGCAATACACGATCGCCGCGGTTAACCCCTAAAGCTTTTAACCAATTTGCAACTTGGTTAGACCTAACAGAAAGCTGTGAAAAGGTAAAATTTTCTTGTGAGCCATCATCTTGAACGATTGAAAGTGCTCTCGAATTTGGGCTTGCAATTAAGTCAAAATAGTCTAAAGCCCAATTAAAATGTGAGAATTCAGGCCACTCAAATTCTGCACAACCTGCTTGATAGTTAATTCGATGTTTTTGCAATAAGTCGCGAGCTAGAAGAAAACTTTTGGTAGATTCGTTCATAAAAGAGTTTCAAAATTTTCAATCAGTAATCACAGGCGTTTCAAAGACCAAGGCACCTGTTTCACACGGAAATCCGCCTCGTACTACACCAGGCTGGCGCTGGCGGTAAATGGCATGCATAGAATCGTTTAGTACTCTGCTGTTAGGAACAGAGAGCCACATGCGTAACAAGTGTCTTTTTCTATCCTGCTCTGGATAATCTTCAAATTCAGTTCGCGAGTGATACATAACATGGTTATTCATGAACTGCATATCACCCGGCTGAAACATCATCTCATCGTAAAATACAGGACTATTTGCCAAAAACTCTAGATACTCTAGTGCTTCCTTTTGCAAGGCTGTTAGCATTGGCAATTCAGGATACTGCGAATGCTCAACACCATGTCCAATAATATGTTGAGGGATAAATCGAGAAGCAAACTTTTCTTGCTCTTTTGAAAATACGGGTTGCTGATAATATGGCAAATCGCCTTTACGCTCTTGCCCCTTCCAACTCATATAAAACGGACTATAGAGCGCCTCCAACAGATCAGGTCGTTTACTTTCAATTTCATCGTGTATAGCCATGGAACTACAGTAACGACTTAACCCACCAGCTTTTGCAACACGTAACACCATCAGGCACACAACATCGCACGTGTCTGAATGGAATTGAAGGTGTTGTTTGGACATATAGCCACGCCCCTTCTTACTGAAGGTATCAACGCCAAAATCTCTTACATCACCCAGCATGTCACCTCTGTTACTTTGTGTAACAGCGGTACCTAGGTGCTTTCCCATACCCCAATACATAAGGCGCAATTCATCTTTTGTATATTTTTCAGCAGGCAAACCCCTGATGACAAAAAATCCTAGTCCATTTTCCAACTCATTCAGCACACGATCAAAAGTAGGCTTTAGGCTAGAAAGATGAAAATTTTCCCTCGTCAGACTTTCAAATGTCGCACCTGCATTGCGAGCACCCGACATAGCCTTTTCTATGTCTTGTAACTCTGATTCAGAGAGCGTGTGAATCCATTGAGTATTGTTTTTGAGGTCATCTGCAACCCATCCCTTTTGTAAAGCCATCAAATACACCCTTAAGAAGGTTAATTAACTTCATCTAAATCAATGATGCGCTTTTTTAAATTGAGTCATTAATTACAGAATGCAAATGACTCAAACTCAAAGCTAACGTAAGAGGGGGACGCCTTCGTTGCCGCCCCCTCCCAATGACTACCTCACTTGGCACGAGGTATGTTAATAATGTTGGTATCAGGGGCCGCTGCATTCTTTGGGAAAATGGTGACTGAGCGACCATTTTGCCATTGTGTAATGTTAGGGTTGGCTCTTGTGTTCTGCATCTTTGCATCGAACTTTGCACCAAATCCGTTGGGATATGTTGTGACAGGCTTATCCAATGCCAAGGTAGCTGCAATCATTTTGTTCATGTCTGTTCCGCCGGCAGCAGTAATCACATCAAACAAAACATTGGCCATTGCATAAGCTTCTAGGCTTTGAGGTGCGATTGGCTCAGTTCCAAACTTTTTACGGTATGCGGCCATGAAAGCTGCTGCACCAGGTGCAAAACTTGGGGCTAAATCTGCGTGGGGGTAACCGACTACAAAGATGCCGTCCATAAATGTGCCCATTGATTCTAAAAATTCTTTACTGTCTCCTGTCCCTTGCATCAATATTGCTGGAGGCACAAATCCCTGATCACGCATGGTTCTCAACAATAAAATACTGTCTGGTACATAGCCAGTTGATACCCAAATATCTGGCGCAGTAGCTCGAGCCCGCAAGATTGAATCAGTTAAATCAATCGCCCTGAAGGCATGCGATCCAACGCCAAGAACTTTCACACCTGCTGCTTCAAATAACTTTTTTTGCGCTTGTGCAATTGATGTTCCATATACTGAATCTTCATGCTCAATCCAGACTTTTAATTGATCAGACTTTTTATTAAGCTTAGGGGCAATTATTTCAAGCGCTCCTTTGACTGATGTCTCAGCAAAATGAACGGCACTCGGGCCACTACGAATGAAATTTGAAAGTCCTCGTTCTGTTAAATCTGCAGACAGGGCATGCGTTTCCCAATAGACTTTGTTATAACGAGCTGCAGAATCACTGGCAGTATTTGAAACGGCACTCGTATATGTGCCCATAAAGAGGTCAACCTTATCTTGCTCGACAAGCTTAGAAACAATGCTGATTCCCTGTTGCGGATTTCCAGCATCTCCCCTAATAAGCTCTAACTTACGACCAAGAATGCCACCTTTGCTGTTAACGGCCTCCACAGCTAGTTCGTAACCCCTAGTGACCTCACTGCCAAACTGCGCCAGCGGTCCTGAATAAGGGTTGATGGCACCAATTTTGATGGTTTGTTGCGCATGGACTGCATTCAAGGAAATTACGCCCGCTATCAAAACGGTTGCAAATTTCAATAATTTTTTCATCTGTCTTCTCCTTGGTTTTAATGGACTTACAAAGTTTCAACGCTTTTAAGAAATTTTATTTTGCCTACTATTTTTCATATTGTCTACAAAATAAAATATATTTTTTTTATAAAATTTTCTGTTGCTAAATATTTATTTTGTATACAATATGAAATATGATGAATGACGCAATTTTTCAAACTCGTGAAATTCGAGTTCTAAGTGACCATGTCGTAGAAAAACTGGAGCAACTGATTTTCAGTGGTCGGTATCGACCGGGTGAGAGATTGCGAGAGCAAATACTTGCAAACGAATTAGGAGTCAGTCGTGCACCACTGAGAGAAGCAATTCGAACTTTGGAAGAAAGACGACTTCTTGAAAGAACCCCTCATTCTGGCGTGCAAGTGGTAGCGTTATCAAATGCAAAGCTCTCGCAAATACTAAGCATCAGAGAAGCTCTTGAGGGAATGGCGGCACGACAAGCCGCAGAAAACATGACAGTTTCGGAAGTCAATGCTCTAAAGCGGACTGTAGAAATGTTCACGTCAAATAGTAGAAATATTGCTGAAACAGTTTTTAGTGGTGGACCAGACAATGACTTTCATCGACTCATTGCGGTTGGAAGTCGAAATGCATGGCTTGCCAACATCCTTATTAAGGATGTGTATTCACCCTTACGCTTATATAGACTCCAAGTCGCGATGAGGCCAGATGTAGCAGACAGCGCAAAAGAACATACTGAAATCATTGAACATATTCACGCCCGCGATGGTGAAGGAGCAGAAATTGCTATGCGTAAACATCTTCGTCAAGCGAGAGAACGGACTCTTGAACTCTTGAGGACATGAAGGTGACTATCGCCCGAGACTCCGCCAAAAAGGATGACAGCCTTACCGTCCAATTGGCAGAAAAAATTTTGAGTTTTGACAAATCTCAACTCACGCCATTGTCTGTTGAACGAGCCAAGATGTGTCTTTTGGATGCAGTTGGTGTCATGCTTGCCGGCACCGTCGAACCGGCCTCATTGCTTTTGAGAAACACGCCTGGTCTTGCAAATGCAATTGGGTTATGCCGCATATTTGGCACTGATCGAAAAACAAGTGCTCTTGATGCAACGCTCATTAATGGTACTGCTTCACATGCACTTGATTACGATGACTTCAGCAGCATCATGGGGGGGCACCACACCGTACCATTAATGGCGCCTTTACTGGCCATTGCAGAAGAAAATTGTTTTTCTGGCGAACAAGTATTGATAGCCTACATTATTGGCGTTGAAGTAGAAATTAGATTCGCGCGTGCTCTGGGTTTCCATCACTATGACAAAGGATGGCATCCCACTTCAACAATTGGAACCTTTGGGGCAGCCGCATCACTGTCTTATATCTTAAGCCTCAACTTAAATCAAACATCGACAGCCCTCTCAATTGCAGCCTCAATGGCAGCAGGCATCAAAGCAAATTTTGGAACCATGGTTAAACCCTTGCACGTTGGTCAATGTGCGAGAAATGGATTGTTGGCAGTACTTTTGGCCAAACAAGGCTATGACGCCAACCCAAATAGTCTTGAACATGTGCAAGGCTTCTTCAATGTTTTTAATGGAGAAGGCACCTTTGATACTCAAAAACTTTTCGAAGATTGGGCTTTACCGTTAGAAATTGAAGGCAATACCATTGCGCTAAAACAGTTTCCATGTTGTGGCAGTACGCATCCAGCCATCACGATGATGCTTGAACTGCGCAAAGCGGAAAGTATAAGTATTGCGGATATTGAAAAAATTGAAGTACTTCCGCATAGTAGAAGACTGATGCATACCAACCATCCTTTTCCGAAAACATCACTCGAGGCTAAATTCAGCGTGCAATATGTGACCGTTAGAGCACTTTTAAGTGGATCGGTCAGATTACGTGATTTTGAAGATAACGCGTTTTTGTCTCCCGAAGTGAAAAACCTCCTTAATCTCATTCAAGCCCACCCCCATCCCGCTATGCACGATGATGCGGATGAACAATGGGGCGCTGAAGTCATAGTTTATTTGAAGAACGGACTCAAGCTATCTCGACGGATAGATCAACTGGTAGGTCGAGGTGGCACTTCACCCATGTCGGAACAAGAAATGTGGAATAAATTTCAGGATTGTGCACAACGTGCACTCCCGCCAGAGAATCTAGAAGCTATTTTCGACATGCTTCTAAATTTTGAAAAAGTAAGTGATATCAACCAACTCACTGAATTACTTATTCCACCAAGCGTTCCTTCAAGAACGCCCAACAACAAATTGAAAGGCGCAAAGAAAAAATGACTTACCACGTAGGCGTAGACATTGGTGGAACATTCACGGACACCATCGTTATTGATGAGGCCTCAGGCGAAGTCAGAATGAGTAAAGTTCCATCCACTCCCCCTAACCAAGCCATTGGATTTCTAAAAAGTCTCCATGCTGCCGACATTGATTTTTCTAAAATTTCCTGGCTAGTGCACGGAACAACAGTAGGTACAAATGCAACGCTGGAACGAAATGGCGCAGTTTGTGGAATGATCACGACACGAGGATTCAGAGATATTATTGAATTAGGACGCAGAGACAGGCCAAGACTGTATGGGCTCTTCGGTGAATTTCATGCACTGATATCCAGAGATCACCGAATAGAAGTTCCAGAGCGAATGAGTGCAGCTGGGCAACTGATGGAAGCTTTGGACGAGACTGCGGTTGAGCAAGCAGCAATTGATTTGAAGAATCGAGGTTGCGAAGCCTTACTCATTGGTTTTTTAAATTCATACGCCAATCCAATCCATGAAAGGCGAGCGGCAGAGATTGCTGCAAGAGTTTGGGGCAACCCGCACATCACAATTAGTTCCGATATCCTTGCAGAATTCCGAGAGGTTGAACGATTTGGCACAGCAGCCGTCAATGCTTATATTCAACCTTTAATTCACAGATACGTCACCAAAATAAAAAGTGAATTAAAAACAAGTGGTGTACCTCGTGAACTGGTCATCATGCAGGCAAATGGCGGAATTATGTCTGCAGACACTGCATGCGACAGGGCAGTAAATACCGTTTTGTCTGGGCCAGCAGCAGGTGTTATTGCGGCATCCTACATTTCAAGACTTTCCGGATTTCACAATGTCATCACAGCTGATATGGGAGGTACCAGTTTCGACGTAGGAATCATTGTTAATGACAAACCAACTGTCGCAAATGACCGTGATCTCGATTTTAGAATTCCTATGCGAATTCCCATTATTGACATCCATACGATCGGAGCCGGGGGAGGAAGTATTGCGCATATCAACAAAGCAGGCATATTACAGGTTGGCCCTCAAAGCGCTGGTGCTGTTCCAGGCCCAGTCGCATTCGGACGAGGGGGTACGAAGCCTGCAGTAGCTGACGCTAATGTCTTGCTTGGACGGCTTTCAGCTGAAAAGCTTTTGTCAGTCAATGGCGGCGTAGACTTGATTGCAGTCCGCAATGCATTTGACACACACATTGCAAAACCACTGGGCATAGAAGCCTATCAAGCAGCTGCAGCTGTTCTTCGAGTGGTCAATGATTCCATGGCTGCGGCAATTAGATTGGTCAGTCTGCAAAGAGGCTTAGATCCAAGAGAGTTTGCTCTTTTTGCATTTGGCGGCGCTGGGCCTCTCCATGGGGTGGCATTAGCGAGAGAGCTTGGCATACCAAAGGTCATCATTCCCTACGTTCCTGGAATTACTTGTGCCATGGGTTGCATTGTTGCCGATGTTCGCCATGATTTTGTTAAAGCCATTGTCAAACCCACCAATGAATTACAGGAAAAAGATCTGAGAGAAGTTCTTCTGGGACAGCGAACGGCAGGAGAAGATCGCTTGAACAATGAGGATGTCCCAGTCGACCGAATTGAAGTTTTGCATGAAGCAGACATGCAATACGCCGGCCAGACCTGGACTTTAAGAGTTTCGGTTGATATAGATCAGCTTAGTGTGAAAGCCTTAGAAGCTCAACTTCACAAAGCATATTTAGACAGATACGGAATTGATCTTGCGCAGTTTCAAGCGAAATTAATCAACTTGAGAACTACAGTCATTGGCGTAAGACCCCAGCTAGATTTAAAACGGATTATTGCCTCTGCTCACCGCATGGCTTCAGTTGAAGAAGCTCGCTTAGGTTCACGCAAGGTTTGGTTTGGTGATGGGTTTCACGACACACCAATTTTTGAGCGAAATGCTTTACCGATTGGCGCCAGTATTGAAGGTCCTGCAATTCTCAATCAAATGGACTCCACCACTGTCATCGAACCCGATAGTACTGTGACAGTCGACGAGTACGGTAACTTAATCATTGAGGTCCGATCATGAGCAACTTTAAAATTGACCCAGCCACATTAGCAGTCATTCAGAATGCACTTCGACAAATCGTTGATGAAATGGATTTGGCCCTAGAAAAAGCTGCTTTTAATCCGGTCATGTCAGAGGCCCGAGATCGAGCGAATGGCATATACGCCCCCCTCAATGGAGAAGTCATCGCCCAAGGTGATACGGGTGTACCTATCTTTCTCGGCGTCATGCAATATGCTGTTCAATCTGTGCTCAAAGCGTATCCAAATCTAAGCAATGGTGATGTCATCATACTAAATGATCCTTATTGCGGCGGTACGCACCTAATGGATGTTAAATTAGTTCGTCCATACTTTTATAAAGGAGAGCACTTTGCTAATCTGGCCAACTGCGGCCATTGGACTGACATCGGTGGCAATGTGCCAGGCGGATTTGGTGTACGCGCCACTGAAATTATTCAAGAAGGTGTTCGTATTCCGCCAATCATGCTATGCCGCAAAGGTGAAATGCAGGAGGACGTACTGACTCTTTTATTTGCGAACATGCGTGTTCCAGAAGAGCGTCGTGGTGATCTTAAAGCACAGTTTGCAGCTTTAAATGTTGGGGAGGAGAGACTCACTTCCTTGCTGGACAAATACGGCATTGAAGAAGTCAGGGCTTACATGCAGGAGCTCAACAAGCGCTCAGAAGAGCAAATGCGTGCAAATATTGCGGCTATTCCCAACGGAGAATATAGCTTCGAAACCAACCTTGACTCGGACGGTATCGTTCTTGAGCCAATCAAAGTTGCTGTAAAGGTCACAGTTGATAACGATGAGATGACTATCGACTTTTCGGGCTCAAGCCCACCAGTAACTGGTCCACTCAATGGCACAATTTCAGCGACATTCGCTGCAGTGTTTATTGCTTTAAAACATATTTTTACAGAGGTCCCCGTTAATTCTGGAATCTTTAAACCTGTAAAAGTCATAGTTCCAGAATCAACCTTCCTAAATGCACAATATCCACGTGCTGTTTCAGGTTCTTCGGCAGAGGTTTCTCTCCGAGTCGTAGATGCAGTTTTTGGTGCATTAGCCCAAGCTATTCCAGATCAAGTACCAGCAGCCTGCTTTGGTTCTATTGCCAATTTTACGATCAGTGGATTTGACCCAGATACAAAGAAGCAGTACATCATGTTTAGATTCAGCGGGGGTGGTTATGGTGGGCATCCAGATTCGGACGGTTTAACCAATGGCAACGCACCTATTTCAGCAGCCAATACAACACCTATTGAAATTTGCGAACAACTTTATCCTCTTACATTCAATTACTACAAAATTCGTGAAGGATCAGGTGGGCATGGAATAAATCGAGGCGGTATGGGGATGGAGTTTGAGATTTGCGTAAAACGGGGTAATGCCGTCTCTAGCGTCCTAGGTGACCGAGGCATATATCCACCTTACGGTCTACATGGTGGCGCAGAGGGCGGAAAGGCGATTGTTGAATATTGTCTAGATGGGGAAAAATTCTTCCCTGAACACGTCACAAAAGACGAAAATATTCAACTAAAACCTGGCGATACTGCACGAATTGGAACTCCTGGTGGAGGCGGATGGGGAAATCCATTCAGTCGCGATCCTCTGCGTGTACTTAGAGATGTTCAGTTGGAGTTTGTAACACTCGAGGACGCGCGAAAACGATATCATGTGGCAATTGAAAAAACCGACATTGACTACATTCTCAATATTGAGGAAACAAATAATTTGCGAAAAAATATAAATTTTTCGTAATCAATTCCAATGATATAGATCACATAAAAATAAAAGAAATTCTTAAGAATTAATTAAGTAAGTAATACTGATAATAAAACCAATGCAGATAAACCCCCAAATTGCACCTAAGGTATTGGTCAACAAACTGGCATTAGTAACCGGTGCAGGTCAAGGCAACGGCCGCGCAATCGCCAGAGGGCTGGCACAAGCTGGCGCTAAAGTAATAGTTACAGATATTCAAGGTCTAAATGCTGATGCTGTCGCTGAAGAAATTAAATTGGCGGGTGGAAAAGCTTGGTCGTTCGTTTTGGATGTCACATCAGAATTAGCATGCAAAAATTTGGCTCATATAGTTAATGCAGAAATTGGTCCAATTGATGTGCTAGTCAATAATGCAGGCATCATCATTCGAGAGGGTATAGACAGCCCCAAAGCCCTTCAAAATTTAGAGAGAATGATGGATGTGAATGTTTTAGGCACTTTCATTCCAACGCATGCTTTTCTGTCAGCACTGCGAACGCAAAGAGGTTGTGTCATAAACTTGAGTTCTATTGCATCGCAAGTGGGATTGCCAGGTACGATGGGTTACTCACCATCCAAGGGGGCAGTTAAACTTTTGACCCAGGCCTTGGCGGTTGAACTGGCCAAGGATGGCATTCGAGTTAATGCTATTGCACCAGGCGTTATCGAAACGCCTATGACAGAATTTACGCGAAGTGAACCAGAGAAGTTAGAAAAATTTATGTTACGAACACCTATGTCGAGAGTAGCGCAAGCAGAAGAATTGATTGGACCTGTGGTATTTTTAGCATCCGAAATGTCGTCCTACGTTACTGGTATTACCTTAGTGGTAGATGGTGGATTTCTTGCGGCATAATTTGAAGTAAATATTGCAACTAATTGCTTTAAACATTGCAGTTTCAAGTAGCGAAAACGCAATAGAGCTATTTAAAGTTTAGTTCTTGATAGCCACCTTCAGCAACTGCATCACTTCGTAAACGGAAATCAGGCATTGTTCCACTATATCGCGCAAGAACTCGGCTGGTTTTCCCCTCAACATTAGAGTTGACACCTGTCATCCATGAATCAACTTCATTGGAAAGAAGTCCAATATTTGATTCTCTAACGACATCCATCCAAGATTGCACACTTTCGTAGCGAGGTTCAATACGTGAGTACTTCATTTTTTGAACATAGGCAAGAAGCTTAGAAACCCAATCTACGTTGTATTCAATACTGCGTGTGATGTTTCCCAGAGCGCCCATAGGGCCCATGACCATCAATAAATTCGGAAATCCAACACATTGATACCCATGGAAAGTTTCAACACCTTTACGCCAAGTTTCCCTTAAAGAAATATCGTCAGTTCCTCTGATATCAATTTGATCATACGAGCCTGTGAGCGCATCAAATCCTGTGGCGTAAATGATGACATCAAATTCAAATTGACGAGTTAGCGTATCTATACCTGACTCTGTTATGCACTTTACTGTATCAGATTTGATGTCTATCAACTCAACATTAGACTGGTTATAAATTTCGAAGTAGCCGGTTTCTAATGGAAGGCGCCGAGTTCCAAAGCCATGATCCTTGGGAATCAGCTTTTCAGCTACTTGCGGGTCGTTGACCCTTTGTCTAATTTTCTTTGCAACAAATTGCGACAGCAGTTTGTTGACTTCGCGGTTGCGTGTGCAATCAAAGTAGTTGCCTACCCAAAGACCAAAACCAGGTTCACTGTATAGTTTCTCCCACAAGCTCTCACGCTCCTCTTGACTAACATCCAAGCCACTTTTAAGAATTGCGCTATGCACAAATCCAAGTGCACTTTCGTCACAGCGTTTAAAAATATCTTCGTAAGAAGCTTTAATTTTAGATTGCTGTTCAGGGCTAATTTTTGAATTACCAAGTGGAATAGCCCAATTGGCTCTTCTTTGAAATACTGTGAGCTGAGATGCCATTTTGGCAACTTCTTGTATGACTTGAATTCCCGTTGACCCGGTTCCGATAACAGCCACTCTTTTACCTTCAAAATTCACTGGCGTTTTAGGCCAATTAGCTGTGTGGTACGAAATCCCTCTAAATATATTAACCCCCTCTATTTTGGGTAATGTTGGAACAGAAAGTATTCCAATAGAAGTAATTAAAAACTTGGCAATCAGAAGTTCGCCTGTATGAAGATACACATGCCAACTCTCAGTTTTTTCCTGCCATTTGGCAGCACTTACTTTGTGATTAAAAAGTATGTCTTTCCTTAGATCAAATTTATCTGCGACAAATCCAACATAGCGAAGAGTTTCGGTTTGCGGTGCAAAATGCTCAGACCAGCTCCACTCCTGTAGTAACTCTTTAGAAAATGAATACCCATAGGAATAACTTTCAGAATCAAAGCGTGCTCCAGGATACCGATTCCAATACCATGTTCCTCCTACGTCACTTCCAGCTTCTATAACACGCACCGTCATTCCTAATTCATGTACACGATGAAGTTGATACATGCCAGACAATCCCGCACCAATAATGATTACATCAAAAATATTTTTTTCAGCATTGTTTAAAGTTTCTATCGAATCTAAGTTCATTTTTATAACTCTCTAAAGGATAAAAAATTTACGCTATATATACAAATCAAATTTGATAAAAAACTACAACATTGTGTTTCCTTGGTCAAAGAGAACGTATTCTTTTACCCAAAATGATTGCTGAGTTTTTAAATTAAGAAATGAACTACCCCAGCTCAAATTATTAAAAGCTAAAGCCATTTCATCAATTGAATCAAACCAAATTTCGTCGACAAAATCGATTTCAATGCCCTTTACTTCCTTGCCGCCAGGCGATCTAAAAGATCCAGGTAAAACATAGTTAACGCGCCAACCGCGAACATAAGAAGAAAATTTTGAACGAGTTAAATTTTTTTCAATAACTTCAGATCTATAGTGCAAACTTAAATTTATTTTTTCATTTTTATTTTGTAATTTTGAAAGAATGATCAACTTAATAGGTGCATCACCTTGTAAGACTATTTCTTCAACAGCTGTCATAGAAACCGTCTCACTCATATTGATGAAGTTGACTTCATCATAAGCAATATGCAAGCGATAGGTTTCAGACTTGGAAAATTCGTCTTCATTGGGAGAGCTTCCCGGCAACCAAAATTCAGCCACTCCTGCAAATAAAAAACTGCCCCCCAAAGGACCGTCACCCTGGACGTGATTTTGGACGTAGCGATTACGCCAAGTCCCATAATTTGGACTGTTCGCAACCAAAGGACCATGTTTTAAGCGCCAGTGATTTAAAAAATCTTCATGACTCATATTTGGTCGAGGGACAAGGAATGCAATTTTTTTATACGTCACAAACATAGAATAAATTTAAAAAATCTATCGACCAATTAGCCTAATTGGCTTTGAAATTAGGGCTACGTCTCTCAGCAAACGCCCGCCGTGCTTCTCCAAAATCATTGGTTAAAAATAATGTTGGTAAAAAACTGACAACGTCGTCAGAGTGCTTCTCTCCTTGGCGATTTAACAAACGCTTGACCATACTCACTCCCAATGGTGAGTTGCCTTGAATACGTCTTGCAACAGCATAAGCCTCATCTATTAAGCTTATATGAGTAACTACCTTATTTATTAATCCATATTCTTTGGCTTCTTGAGCACTGAAATGATCACCAGTCATTGCCAAATACGAAATAGTTTTTTTATCTAATATCTCACGTCCACGAGTTAGAAGCACAGCCGGCAAAAGTCCATGTTTAATTTCTAGCATACCGAAAATTGCCTTTTCTGAGGCAAGGGTTATGTCGCACACCATTGCAATTTCAACTCCAAATCCAAATGCAAATCCATTAACCGCAGCGATCACTGGCTTGGGCAACCGTTCAATGCTTGAAAAAACAGATTGACATTGAATTGCCCATTCAAGGGCTTGTCCAGCATTTTGAATTTCAAAAGATTCAATGTCGACACCAGCGCAAAATGCTTTTTCTCCATTGCCCGTTAAAATTACAACGTCTATGCCCTCGTCTTCTCCTACTCGCATTAGGAATTCGTTCAATTCTTTAAATGTTTCCAAAGTCACTACATTGTGTTTTTTAACTCGATTAAATGCGATGCAAGCAATACCATCTGTCACATCAATTTTGAAATATTGATAATCCGATAAGTTTCTTTTACTCATAACAATTCGCTTTTCATTTTGGGAGTTTTGCAGATCATTCGCATTCCGTTTGCTTGAGCGGATTCAAACCAAGCTATAGAGACTTGTGCACAAATTAACCCATCCCGACCTCCTGCCATGGGATTTGAATTAAGGCGAATCGCGTCATTAAAGTCTTCAACTTCTGCCCGATATAGATCGATGAGGTCGAACTGGAAGTTCTGTACTCCCTCACTGTTTGTAAATTGCAATTCACCACCACCACCGCCCCACCATGAAGTAGTAGTTCCACTCAACACAATCGAGCCTAAAGTTCCGTGAATTTCGATTGTGCTTTTGTTGAATGGAACACGTAAATCAAGTTGAATGGTACCCTGTGCACCATTTTCAAACTCCAAAAGAGTAGACGCCCACTGCTCCCAGTTTCGATGCTTTTCGACGGGTCCAACCTGAGCGATTACTGCATAGATCTCACTGCCAACCAAATATTGCAATAAGTCAATTCGATGTATCCCCGCCATATTTATGATCCCCCCTCCTGAAATATTTGGGTTTTCATACCATGCAGGTTGAGAAACTAGCCACGATACAGCCAATCTAGCATGCGCTTGTAATAATTGGCCTAAGTCACCATTTGCAATAATTGATTTCGCCATTTGATGGGCGGGATGCTGACGAAACATAACGCCTAAACCAAGCTTCACGTTATTTTTTTGACAAGCTTCAATGATGTCTTCGCATCCTTTAATCGTAATGGCAAGTGGCTTTTCACAAAATACATGTTTTCCTGCATTTGCAGAAGCTACAGCATGTTGAACATGCAATCCATTTGGACTGGCAACATAAACAACATCAATATCGGAATTTTGTAGCATCGCTTCCAACGAGTCATAAGCATGATGAATTTGAAATTGAGTTGCAAATTCTGTCGCTCTAGACAAATCGCGACTATAAACAGCAGTAATGTGACTATTTTTAGCCGCTTGGATCGCAGGTGCCATTGTGTGGTTCATACGACCACTTCCAATTAGGCCCCATCGTATATTCATAAGTTAATTAACTTTTTGTGCCGAAAATTTTAAGAGTGCTCAAGGACAAATCGTCCTCCAAATGAGCCTGCCCCCAACTGAGCGTGCGCCTCTGAAGCCTGCGTTACAGATAACACTTGTGAAATTCTAGGTTTGAGCAATCCACGTGCGACCAAATCGATAACTCGCCTTAAGTCTGACAATGTTGCGTGAGCACTGCCTATCACTTCAATTTCCTTAAGAATTGACAAGGCCGGGTTAAGTTGGACGTTGCCAGGCACTACATTGCCCACAACAACCAACCGGCCCCCTGCAGTTAAAGAGCGAATGCTTGAAGCAAATGAAGGGCCGCCAGCAATTTCAATGACGGCATCGACACCCAAACCTTGTGTAATTTCGCGAACGGTTTTGTGAAATTGTTGATCGACGGAATGAATGACATAGTCTGCACCAGCTAATTTCAGAATATCAATCTTATTTTCTGAACTGGTTGTGACAACGACACGTAAACCCAGCATACGCGCTATATCGACAGTGTGCAAACCAACACCTCCACTTGCGCCTGTGATAAGCACTGTGTCACCAGCTACAACCCTTGAGCGTGCTAATGCATGAAAACCTGTACCAACTGCACAACTAAGAATAGCTGCCATAGTTAGATCAATGCTGTCTGGTAATTTAATGGCATTGCGAGGACTCGCAACTACAAAATCACCATAACCACCCGTAATTTGTTCGCCATAAAAACCAACGCCACTGCGGCACAAATTATCACGCCCAGCTCGGCAAGTTGGGCATACGCCGCATGAAATACGTTGATTCAGTGCGACGCGATCACCCGGCTTAAAATCTGAAATTAACAATCCAACAGCCTCCACAGTTCCTGATATCTCATGGCCCATGACACAGGGAGGATGTGTATCAGGAAAGTGGCCTTGTCGATTTAACAAATCATGTCCACAAACCCCACACGCAGCAACGCGAACAAGCATTTGATCGTTCAAGTAAATTGGAAAATCTACTTGCATAGACTGCAATACTTCTGGTCCGCCAAAGTTAGTCAGAACAGTAGCACGCATTTTTTTCATAACTTTACTCCTTATTCCAACCTAGCCATCTCAAGGCAGAGCCACCCATAATCTCCTTCAAGGCATCTTGATTTAAAAAGGCCATTTCTTTGGTGAACATATTGATTGCCTGCTCATAGCTGCAAGTTCTACGGGTTAAATCAGTACCCCAAAGGCAGCGATCAGCACCAAATGCTTGAACAACTTTATGTACAAAATGATGCATGTCTTTATATGGATACTCACTGCTTGAGTGCGCTGGGAGAGAAGTAAGTTTGATTGCCAGATTGGGCAGTTTGACCAACGACAAAACGCCTTCAACAGCCTTTTCAACCGACTCGCCCTTGTCCAAGACATGCAAATTGATATGGTCAATGATGAATCGAATTTGTGGAAAACGTATCGCAAGATCAGAAATGGTCTGAGTTCGCAAAGGGGCCCAAATCATGACGGGCAAAGACAGTTCATTTGCCAAAGGCCAAAACCATTCAGCAGTCCCATCGTCCAGCCACGATATTTTTCTATATGGTGGGAACGTCAACCTTACTCCAGAAAAACCTGACAACGTCCAATTTTTTAAAATGGCTTGGCTTTCAGGTTTGTCTAAAGCCAATAAAGCAAAAGCACAGAATCTAGTTGGCCAGCGGCGAGCAGTTTCGATACATATATCGTTGGCTGCACTGTGCCCTGGTACCAAGTAAGTACGTTCAACGCCTACATAATTCATTTCTGCTAAAACATCTTCAGCAGACATGTAAGTTTGTAGCATTCGTTTAGCCGCTTCATCATCCAACCATAAATGAATTTGACTATCAACCAGCTGCATCATTTGCCTTCAATCTAACACTGCCTGAGCCACTCGCTCACGATGCTGGGTTGCATCGCCATACTGGTATTCAAGTAACTTTCCACGTTTCATAAAAAAATGAATATCGAAATCCCAAGTGAAGCCAACTCCGCCATGAATCTGCATTGATTCGTTACAAATTTGTCTGCAAGCATCACCACATGTAGACTTTGCAATTGAAACAGCCAAATCAGAATTAATTGCATCATCCTGCAATGCCCAAGATGCAAAGTAGGAAGCAGATCTCGCCCCTTCAAGAGCAACGAACATATCTGCACATTTATGTTTGATTGCTTGAAAAGACCCTATTGCACGATCAAACTGTTTACGATCCTTTGCGTAGGCTACAGCGATGTCCAAGGCCTTGGAAGAAATTCCAACCATTTGCGCAGATGCTGCAAAAGCACTTGTTAGCAACAATCGATGCACTGCTTTAGAACCTAAAAAAGATGCAGGTGTTTCTTCAAAACTGACCTCACCCAATAATGCAGTTGGATCAACAGCATGATGGTCACGAATTTTTACATTTGTGGCATCACATAAATACAGACCTTCAAAGCCATCTTTGTTACAAGCAGAGACTAAAAAATGTGATGCAACAGAAGCACATTGAACAGCAATTTTTTTACCATTTAATTTAATCGATCCAGAGCCCGCCGCGACCACGGGAGTAGAGTCACTGCTTGCGTGGGCAAATGCTATTCTCACGTTGCCAGTCACAATTTTGGGTAAAAAATCATCTTTTTGTTCATCAGTGCCAAAAAGACACAAAATTTCAGCCGCAAGCAGGGTATCCGACATTGCTGCTGGAACTAGTGAATATCCAAACTCTTCAAGTACCAGCACCATGTCAATCAATCCTAGACCAGCACCTCCGTATTTTTCAGGCACTAGGAGAGTTTGTAGTCCTAAATCACACAACCCATTCCACAAATTTTGATCAAACTTCCCCAAGGAAGCTCTTGCTTTTTTGGGTCCCCATTGATCTTCCAAAAAACTACGAACACTATCTCTAAGTTGATACTGTTCTTGGTTGAAATCAAAATCCATGGTGTTCCTACTTTGGTAAACCGAGGACTTGCTCGGCAATGATGTTGCGTTGAATTTCAGAAGTACCTGAATAAATGGTCATAGCACGTGTTTGCAAGAAACGAAATGCAAACTGCCCACCAGCAATAGCAGCAGAATCTGCAGGTAGTAAAGCCGCGGCATCTGAACCAATCTCTACGGCTACTTCTGAAATTCTTTGAATCATGTGGCTCCAATATAACTTGGTAGTCGAAGCTGAGGGACCAATGTCCTCGCCCTTTGCAACACGACTTTGTGCACGCTGTAAATTGAGTCGCATGATTTCCAGTTCTATATAGCTGGTAGCAAGTTTTTGCCTCAGGACTGGATCTTTGGCCAGTACACGCCCTCCCCTAGATGTATTTTTGGCCGTCTGAAAGATGAGGTCTAAGTCTCTTTTAAATCTGACCAAGCGAGGCAATGCTTCTTCAGGGCCACGCTCGTACCGAAGAGTTGACATTGCTATACGCCAACCTTGATTTTCTTCACCTAGCAAGTTTTCAACGGGGACTCGTACATTGTCAAAAAATACTTCATTAAATTCTGTCTCACCAGTGATTTGAACCAAGGGACGAATGGTAATTCCTGGTGTACGCATGTCGATAAGAATAAAACTCAATCCTTGATGCTTTGGCAGTTCAGAATTGGTTCTTCCCAGTAAGAAACACCAGTTAGAAAATTGCGCAAAGCTAGTCCATATTTTTTGACCATTTACAACGAAATGATCTCCATCACGTGTAATGCGAGTGCGAACAGATGCCAAGTCTGAACCGCTATCAGGTTCAGAAAATCCCTGACACCAAACTTCTTTGGCTTGAAGAATTTGAGGAATAAAACGCTCTTTTTGAACAGCGGTTCCATGGGCCATGATCACTGGTCCTGCCAAATTTCGACCAATGATGTTCAATCCCTCAGGAGCATCTGCTCTAGCCATTTCCTCAAGAAAAATGCCATATTCAACTTGCGACAATCCTCGTCCACCATATTCACAGGGCCAAGCTACTCCAGCCCAGCCGCCTTCATACAAACGCCGCTCCCAATCAAGACGATACTTGGCACGATCTGCTTCTCCTTCAGGTTCATGAACCAAAGTACCCCAACCATCTGGCAGATTATTTTTCAACCATGTTCTAATTTCTTGACGAAGGGCAGCCTCCTTCGGAGTATCGCGAAAATCCATCAATGCTCTCCTTATCAAGTCTTTAATTGAAGACTGAAAATTAAAGGGATAGTTTGCCTGATTGCTACCATCCCTTTCTTACAATTAACGCGCAACCAATGAGCCTATGGGAACAGCACGGCCGTCCTTAATTTCATTTACATTGATCACGACATCAGACTGATTTGTTCCAGCAAATCGATAGTCCTGCAGAAGTCCTTTGTATTCAAGTTTTCGTAATGACTCTGCGACTTTGGTTGAATCTGTGCTACCTGCTTTCTTCATGGCTTCCAGCACTATCATCATGTTGTCATAACCTACCATTTCGTAAGGCAACGGAGGCCTGCCATTTGCCTTTTCAAATTGCTGAACAAATGCCTTCACAGCTGGAGTTTCAGTCGTTGTTGGGCCTGTGGCGATAAGCATGCCATCTGCTGAGGGACCAATTGCCTTGATGACTGATGGTGCCGCAAGGTTTACACCGACGCTCATCAAAGTAGGCTTGACCCGCAACTCACGATATTGTTTGGCAAAAGCAACGCTTTCAAGACTGACCGCTGCGATCACAGCATCAGCATTTGTACTGCGAATTTTGCTAAAAAGACTTGAGAAATCTGTTGTACCCGGATCAAAGTACTCCTCCATCACAATCGTCGCACCTAAAGATTTTGCCCTAGCACTGATTGCTGCAGCAGCTGAACGTCCCCAATCGTCATTGCGCCCCACGAACGCAATGTTCTTAATTCCCCTTGTCTTAATCATATAATCCACACCTGGATTGACATTGGTAATTGAGCTTAAAGTACTACGAAAACTGTATGAATATTCTGGCGATATAACTGCAGGTGCTGCAGCAATAAAACCCATTCCGATGGTTTTACTTTTTTCGAGTACAGGCAAAATAGCTAACGTTGTAGTACTTGCAGGCGTTGTAAATATGACTGGCGTTTTTTCAGAGCTGATCAATTTTTCTACTGCAGCAACCGTTCGCTCAGCTTTGGATTCGTCATCAATGTTAATCAGCTGTACCATATAGGTATCAGCACCGATTTTGACGCCGCCAGCGGCATTAACCATCTTCGCGGCGTACTCCAAACCACCGAGGCCTTCTTTACCAAGTGAAGCATTAGGGCCCGTGACAGTTAACAGCCCCCCAAGTTTAAGTACGTTCGTATTTTGTGCAATAACAAAAGGTGGGGTTACAAACATAGCCGTTGCAACAGCTACCACTAATGTTCTTCTTAATACTGAATATTTTGTAGTCATTTACTTGTCTCCTTTAGGGTGGTTGAAATCAATACTTTAGTGTGCACGCAAGGCACGCCTTAGGATCTTGCCAGTTGGGCCCTTAGGAAGCTCTGACAGGATTTGGATAGAAGCTGGTACCTTGTAATAAGCAAGCTCCGATTTACATAGCGCCAATAACTCGTCTACAGTGACAACTTCGTTTAACTTGAGTGACACAAAAGCTACTGGGACTTCTCCCAGTTCTTCATTTGGACGCGCAATAACAGCCGCTTCAGCAACAAGTGGGTGATGGTAGAGAACTTCTTCGATGTCAACAGGATAAATATTTTGACCGCCACGGATGATGAGATCTTTTTTACGATCAACAATGTTAAAAAAACCTTCGACATCCATTGTCCCGAGATCTCCAGTATGAAGCCACCCGTCCACAATAGCCTCCGATGTTGCTTCGGGGGCGTTGTAGTACCCCTTCATGACACAAGGTCCTTTAATGCATATTTCGCCAACTTGACCTAACTGAGCATTTGTTCCGTTTTCAGCAGCGATGCGCATTTCTATGCCAGGTAATGCTCGGCCAATGGACTTGGCATTTCTGACTAATCCATTTTCATCAAGAACAACTTGAATAGTGGTCACCAAGGCTGTAGATTCAGTCAGGCCATATCCATGAATGACTATGGCGTCTTGCGCAATACGTTGTCTTAATTTAATCAGCAAGGGGCCTGGCACAGGCGCAGCGCCAACACAAAAGCGTCTGAGTGAAGTCAAATTAAAATGATCTACCTCTGGAAAATCCAATACCCTTTGCAACATGGTTGGCACTGCAGGGAAAAATGTACATTTCCAATTTTCAATCGACTGTAATACTGATAGCGGATCAAATTTTGGGAGCAGTACTAGTGTCGCCCCCAAATATATGGTTGCATTTATACATTGATTTAATCCAAAGGTGTTGTAAAGGGGAAGCGCGCACAAAATAACTTCATCACTGTCCAAATATAACCATTCAGGTGACGCATCGTGATTGCTTTGTAAATTTGCCAGACTCAGCATGACTCCTTTCGCCTTTCCAGTGGTTGCGCTGGTGTAAAGCATAAGCGCAGTACTTTCAGGTTCAACGTCCACGGGTCCTGGTGCAAGAGCAGGATCTGAATTCAAACTTTCAGCATCGTTGAAAAATCCCGAATCAAAAGTTGAACCAAATACAAATACTTTACGAAGTGAAGTACAGCGCTTCTCAAAGTCAGGTTTCAGGTGAAGTGCACAATTATTGTCAATAACTAAAAAATTAATATCACATGACACCAATGCGTGTTCAATTTCATTCCCTTGGTAGTGGACATTCATGGGTGCAATGGCGCCACCCAAAATAAAAGTTGCATATTCAAGGGCAATGAACTCTGGACGCGTTGCAATCATGAGTCCCAATTTGTCATATTTTCCAAACCCTGCTTTTGACAAACCACTTGCATATGCAAGTGCTGCATTTAAAAGTTCTAAATAAGTCCATGTTTTATTTTCAAAAACAATGGCAATTTTTTCAGGCGTTTTAGTAGCGCGCTCATAAAGGGCAACAGCGCGATTAGGCATTTACAGTTTCTCCCAAATACATTTCAAGTACGGAAGGGTCATTCAACAGTTCTTGCCCTGTTCCAGTCTTAACTATCAAACCTGTGCTCATGACATAAGCTCGATTAGCTAGACGCAATGCCATTCGAGCATTTTGCTCAACAAGAAGAATTGTGGTTCCACTGATATTGAGTTCTCGAATCACCCGTGCGAGCTGTTGAACAATTGTGGGGGCCAAGCCAAGGGAAGGTTCATCCATTAACAAAAGTCTGGGTCGACTCATCAAAGCCCTGCCTAATGCTAACATTTGCTGTTGACCACCACTCAATAAACCTGCTTGTTGTTGTAAACGTTCTCTTAAAATTGGAAACATATAGATGATTCGTTCAAAGTCGTTTTGTATTTCACCTGAGTCATGTCGGTAGTAAGCGCCTAACTCTAGGTTTTCTTGTACAGTCATTTCAGGAAATACATGACGCCCCTCTGGGACCATTGCAACGCCACGACGAATCATTTGAGGTGAATCTAATTGAGTAACGTACTTTCCGTCAAATTCAATGCTTCCATCAGTACAGGTGAGTACACCGCATATCGCCCGCAATAAAGTAGATTTGCCCGCACCATTCGCACCAACGATGGTGACCACTTCACCTCTTTTGACAGAGATGTTAACGCCATGCAATGCTTCAACGCGTCCATAACTAACTTTGAGACCTCTTACTTCAAGCATCTTCGTTGATCCCCAAATAAGCTTCAATTACACTCTGATTGGTAGCAATTTCTTTAGGCGTACCCTCGGCAATTTTTCTTCCTTGATCAAGAACCACAATGTGTTCACAAACACGCATGACCGCAGGCACATCGTGCTCAACAAGAACAACCGTAATGCCGTCATTGCGTATGCGAAGGACCATATCAGCAGCCGATTGCGTTTCGCCTGGATTCATTCCCGCAAAAGGCTCATCTAGCAATAACAGCTTCGGACGCATTGCCAATGCGATGGCCATACCTAGTAAACTTTGATGAGCGTAAGCAAGCGATCCCGAAACGGAATTTGCAACACCTTGCATGCCAGTCCATTCCATAACTTCGTACGCACGTTCCTGTGCCTTCTTTTCAATAAATCTGGCAGATGGAAGTCCTAACCAATCGGACCAAAATCCAATATTCGCGCCTGCAATTGAAGCAATTTGAATGTTTTCTGAAACAGTAAGTTTGGGGAAGATTCTCGTTCCTTGAAATGTTCGAGAAATTCCCAACTTTGCAATTTGATCTGGACGTTTACCTGTTAGAGGTACACCATCAAAACTTACCAATCCGGCGCTTGGCGTAAATCGACCAGAAATAAGATTGAAAGTCGTCGTTTTTCCAGCGCCATTGGGCCCAATCAAGCCCACAATGCTGCCAAGTTGGACTTCGAATGAAACATCGTTGACAGCATTTACTCCACCAAAGCTTTTGGCCAGATGTTCTACTACCAGAATCGGACTGGCATCAGTATTCATAGTGATGCCTTTTTAGTTTTCCAACGACTGATAAACCGGTCAATATATGGGGTAAAAAAGCCGGCCAATCCACTTGGGATGAACATGGTTGCCAAAATCAACAGAGTCCCCATTAATATAGGACGAATTTCATGCGAAAAGCTAAGCAACTCGGGTACGTAGACTAAAAATATCGCACCCATAATTGGACCCACTATGGTTCCAGCACCGCCAACTATTACCATGACAACCATGTCAACCGCGGCAAACATACTGAATTGACTAGGTGACAGAACTGTCAAAAATGGTGCGAGCAGTAAACCTCCTAATGCACCAACAAACGCGCCAGTAGACAATGCTATGACCTTAGATTTCATCAGAGGTACACCCAAAAACTCTGCTAATAATTCGTCCTCTCTTGCTGCTACAAAGACTCGACCCATTCTGGAGTTAACCAGTCGGATCATTGCTATGATGACCAAAGTCAATACAGCCAATATCAGGTAAAAGAAGGAAAGTTTGCTTTGAAAATTCATCCCGAAAATCGGCTCCGGTGGCGCAATCTGTCGCAATCCCAAAGGACCATTTGTCATAGATTGCCAATTAGAAAGTATCAGTCGAACAATCTCTCCGAAAGCCAACATCACCAAGACAAAGAAAGGCCCCCTTAAACGCATGGTGATCGACCCTACTATCGCAGCACAACCCACAGTTGTTGCCAAAGCAATAGGGGCAGCCTCCCAAAAACTAAATCCCAATTTGGTTCTTAGTAGGGTTGATACGTAAGCGCTTATCGCAACAAATCCAGCTTGGCCAAAATTGACCTCGCCTGCGTATCCAAGAATCAGCCCCATTCCAAGTGCCAAAATACTCCAAAGCAAGGTTAGCGAAAGAAGGTAAATTTGGTACTCACTCAATGTAGGTGCAAGCAAACCCAAAAAAATAGCTGGAAGAATAAGGGAAATGCTTTTCATTGATTCCGCCCTCCAAGTAACCCATTGGGTCGCAAAATGAGAGCAAAAATCATGATTAAAAATGTAAAAACATCCTTGAATGCATAGCTGATGTATGAGCCAGTCAAGGTTTCTGCAATACCAATCAAGAGACCACCCACGATGGCACCAAAAACATTACCTAAACCGCCCAAAATCACAATGACAAAGCTTTTGAGTAAAGGTGCCCCCCCCATACTTGGCTCGGTAGCGTAAAGGGCACCGATCAATGCACCAGCAGCGCATGCCATTGCGCCCGAAACTGCAAAAGCAAAACAAATAACTCTGTTGACATTCAGACCTATGGCTTCCGCACCAGCGCGGTTTTGAGCAACTGCTCGCAATGCTTTTCCAATACGCAACTTGTAAAGCATCCAATAAAGAATCAAAACCAACAACAGCATTGTCCCTATTGCGATTAAACGTGGATAGGTAACGATGACTGCACCAAATTCAATTGCACCCTCAATACCCATGTCCATCTGGCGCGGTTCAGTTCCCCAGATAATGATAGCCAACTCGTGCAACACGTACAACACGCCAGTTGTGACCAACAAAGATTGCAATGGTGTTCCACGCAAAACCGGCCTTATTGTGACCAAATAGATAAGGACGCTGAAAGCAGCAAGAATCAACATTGCAAATGGCAAGGCTAAAAAAAACCCAACCTTCATAAAATTCATTGCAGTCAAGGTGAAAAAAGCACCAAACATCAATAGTTCGCCATAAGCGAAATTGATAATTTTGGCGACACCAAAAAGTAATGTAAATCCAAGTGCGCAAAGTGCATAAATGCTACCAAGAACCAAGCTGTTGGCTATTTGCTGTTCAAGCATGTTTGGCCTCTTTTATGCTAGGTTGGACTAACCGGATACATGTTCATTTAAAGACTCCCAAATGCATACTGGTAGAAAAGCATGTCAAAGGATGAAGATTCCATTCATTCCGATATTTATTCGGATTATGGAGTTCGTCACTAATTTGTCAATTGCTCAAGGCATAAGGATTACCCTAACCTCTAAATTCCAAAGGTATAAGATAGTTGAGATAGGGTTTCAAATCTTGCATAAAACAAAAAGGAATAGGTAAGATAACTAACTTTAATTCGTACTTATTTCGGAAATATCTGATGGGATTTAAGAGTGACTGAAGAACATAAAAAATCAAAAACCCTTTGGAAAAGCAAACTTGGAAATGCAACCGAACGGTTCAATTCCGTTGGCAATGAGCAAAAACAACAACGAAGCCGAACTCGCAGATCTGAGATTTTGAAGGCTGCCGTACATGTCTTTGCAAGAGAAGGAATCGCTGGGGCTCGAATTGCAGATATTGCAGCCCAAGCTGGAGTTCCTGTTTCATCTGTTTACGACTACTTTACTGACAAGGAGGCTGTCGCAAATGCACTTCCCGTGGCGCATATGACGCAATTTTTCCAAGAATTTTCTGATGCCGCAGAAAAAAAATCTTCTGCAATGGAAAGATTGCGATTGTATTTATGGCTAACAGTCGACTTTGCAAGAAGACACCCTGAATGGGCTCGAACACTTTACTTAGAAATTTGGCCTAGTGTAGTAATGGAGAAGGCAGAATTAAGAGCAAGTTTTGATGATTTCTCGCAAATCTTGATCGAATTAATTCACGATGGAGAGCGCTTAGGTGAATGGTCAAAAGATCCTGCGCCTTACCAAACTGCAACTATTTTTACAGGAGCCATCACACAATCTATTGTTACTTGGTTGCTGTATCACAATCCACGCGACATCATGAAGGCAACAGGATCTCTAATAGATAGACTGCTGCTGCTGCTCAATACTGAAAAAGCAAAATCAGTCAAGAAATTAGCAACCCGTTCTTAAGATCTTTATGTTCAATCAATCCCCTTAGCCAACAGAAGCACGGCTAGCGAACAACCAAGTCCACTCGCCTTCAACAGAAACTACACCATCTGTTTTGATAACTTGATATTTAAAACAAACCGTACCTCTCGGATTATTGCGGCTAGGGCGTAGCTCAGTAATTTCAAGTTCAAGGTGAATTGTTTCACCAAAAAGTACGGGCGTTTTATATCTAACCGTTTGCTCAATGATGGCAAGGCCAGTTCCTGCCGAAAAACCGGTTCTCTCAAGCAATCCTGACGCAATTGCCACTACAACCAAACCTGCAGGGAATGCTGTGCCGTAAATTCCATGTCTTTTTGCATAATCGTAATCCACATGCATGGGATTCATGTCACCTGAAAACATTGACCAAAAAAGTCCATCCGCTTGTGTCACCGTCCGACCTTGCGTCACGATGCGGTCACCGACTTTAAAGTCTTCAAAAAATTTCGCTGAAGGTCCAATTAATCGATTGGGTGTTGACATTAGAAAGTCTTATTCATCTTTGTAATTTGGTTGCCGATGTTGGATAAAGGCCAATACACCTTCTTCACCATCAACGTTACCTGCGAGCAGTCCAGATAAGGCTTGCGCATCTAAATAAGCTTCCATCCAAGTGCGACCTTCAATTGCAACTGAGGCAGACTTTCGAGCTCTCATGACAGGCTGACTCTTGGAAGCTATATTTTTTGCAAGTTCTAGTGCTCTAGGAATTACTTGAAAGCGCGGTACAACATAGTTGAAAAAGCCAGTTGACTCCAATTCTTTTGCACTGAACCGATTTCCAGTAAAAAGCATCTCTCGAATTTTTGCTTCTGGCATTTTTAGCATGGCAAAAACGCCTGCGCCACCGGCGATCAGTCCGTAATCAATTTCAGGACATGCAAACATTGCATCTTCTGCTGCAACTCTCAAGTCACAGAGAGCCGCCAGAATCATCCCAATCCCAATTGCATGACCATTGATTGCAGCAATAACTGGGCGGTCTATTCTGGCGAACCCCGGAATGCGAGTATTTATGTAGTCGTACCTTGACTTTCGACGCTCAGGATCCATACCCACAAAATCATTTAAATCAGCTCCTCCGCACCACGCCTTAGAGTTTTCTGGCGCGCTGAGCACTAAGACTCGAATGTCCTTTGATGATTCGACGAATTCAACCAACTTTCCAATGTCTTCGTAAACAGATATAGAAACCGCGTTGACGGGTGGACGGTCAAATACAACATGAGCAACGCCATTTTCATGCAACATCAAATTTAGACAACCTAATTTAATTTGCATGATTGACCAAATTAAAACGAAGGAATTTCTAGCAGTTTGAAATATTCAATGTCGCCAAGAGAACCTTTAAGCTCTTTTCGCCAGACAGCCTGAACTCGCATTCCGGGCTTAAGGAATTCATGTGCGCGTTCAATATTTGAAACTTCTAAAACATGAATGATTTTAGTGGAAGCCCCGTCCAGCATCACCTCTGCATAAACGTATGGTGGTTCACGAAATTGGCCAACAAACTTTAGGTGAATGATTGAAAAAGCTTGTAGCACTCCCGTGTCAGCTACGTCAACCCAAGTGCCGGTTTTTTCATAACAAATATCGCACATTTCTCTGGGCGGCAAAAGCACGCTTTGACAATGGGAGCACCGAATGCCCATTATTCTTCCAGCAGACTGCATTTCATCAAACAAACGGCCGTAGTAGGGTCCTTGAGCATGATGATAGTCAAGCGTCAGTGAGGTCGGCATGCTGTCAAGAAATTGTTTTGGGTCGGTCAATGCTTGAATGACTTGTAACTCTGTATCGATGCAGGCCTTAAAGCCAAGCATATCCCGCATCGTGCTTTCAACTTTATCTGACCAGACAACCTCGACGCTTTGTCCTATAACCCATTCAATTTCTCCACAAAGATGGTGCATCAAATCACAGTCAGCTCCTTCTAGTCTTACTGTACCTAATGTGAAATGTGGTGTTTCAGTAAAACCGGTTAATTTACCTTTAGAAGGAACAATGACCAATTCATGGTCATCACTTCCACATTGACAAAAATCTTGTGCAGGGACTTCTACTCGATTGCAAGTACGGCATCTGGATCCAACAATGCGTTGACCTGAAAGCTCAGCGATGAAACTACCCATTGCCTTTCCAGGCGTCAGTCGATATGGAAGTGAGATAGTGCTTTTAAAAGCTTGTAGATCAAGCGGTTCGGTTGCAGGTGATTGAAACACTTTATGATCCTCCTGTTAATCTTTACTCACCACAGCTAATCCACGCAGATTGGCCCATCCGCCGCCAGTCTGTGCAGCAGCTAAATGTGCACCGACGATCTGATGAGCCCCAGCCCTTCCAGTCACCTGCATTGCAGCTTCAATTAGCCTAATAAGCCCAGCTGCTCCAATCGGGTTGGCACCCAAACATCCTCCCGATGGATTAACAGGAATGTCGCCACTCATCAGTGTTGCCCCAGACATCACCAAATCTGCAGCGCCGCCAGGTGCACATAGCCCCAAACTTTCGTAATAACTCAATTCAAAACAACTGTAGGGCTCTTGAACCTCTAGGACATCAAGTTGACGTCGTGGGTTGGTAATGCCTGCGGCCCTATAAACAACACGAGCGGCGTGGGCTAAGGGTTCTGACATCAACATTGAACGCTGAGGCGCATTGTCTGCTTCTGCACAATACGCAATACCGCGGATAAAAGCAGGGTGGTCACAACTTGTTCTTGCAATCTTTTCAGTGGAAAGCACAACAGCTGCGGCGCCGTCTGAAATTGGCGGCACGTCGAGTAATTTAATAGGCCAAGCCAAAGGCCTAGATTGCATGACCTCATCAACTGTGACAGCACGCGCAGCATGTGCATAGGGGTTCAGGCCAGCATTGCTTAAATTTTTAACTACAACGTGTGCTGCTGCTTCCTCGGAATGACCCAATTTGTCCATCCTTGCCCGCCAATAGGCCGCAGAGAATCCCATAATTCCAACTGCAAAGTCGCGACCCCAAAATGGATCATACAAACTAGAGATTGATGCTTGCAGTGCACCTTCGGAAAGTTTGTCGTATGCGACAACAAGAACGCGATCTGCGAACCCACCTGCCACTTGATAATAACCAGCAAGTGCTCCAGCAAAACCTGTTCCACCACCACTGGTAATTCTGACCACAGGTTTACCTCTTCCACCAAGCGCATCTACAACCCATTTTTCAGGCTGATTCACAGCAGCAAATAATACAGGTCCGCTAGCAACGACAATTGAATCAATATCTTCCATTGTTAAGCCTGCATCCTTCAGCGCTCTTTGTGCGGCCTCCCTGACAAGACCGGGGACATTGACATCTGCTCGCCGACGCTGATGATGCGTTTGACCGACGCCGACAATTGCAACTCGACTCATGATTTAGACCTCGATTACAAATACACAATGGGATTGAGCACCAATACCGGAACTGCCATGAACTAATGCACTTGCAGCATTGGTTTCCTTGATTCGTTCAGTCGCCTCTGCCAAACGCACGAGGCCAGTCGCCATAATTGGATTGGCAGCTAATGCGCCACCAGAAGCATTAATATGAGTGCCTTGAGAATCCCGAATAATGTCAATGCCACGACCTGGAGCGGCCAAACCCAGCGCCTCCATTGTCAGCAATTCACCTATAGCAGATGTGGCACTTAACTCAGTCAATTCAATATTTTCAGCACTCATCCCAGCCCGGGCATAAGCCATATTGGCGGCCTTTGAGCAAGCTGGCAGGCCGTGTTCACGCATTACAAAGTTATTGCTATCCATAGACATGCCCATACCAGTTACCCAGACAGGTTTTGAAGACATTCTTTTTGCAAATCGCTCGCTTGCCAAAATAATGGCTACGGCACCATCAACGGGTCTCGCTATCATTAATTGACGCAGGGGAGATGACACCATTGGAGAACTCATCACTTGGTTCAAGTCAGGTACTTCACTTAATTCGACAAAGGGATTGCCAGAAGCACGTAGCCATGCACTTGCTGCAACTTCTCCTAGGATTTCTTCACTAAGACTGTATTTTTTTAAATAATGTTGAGCCATTAAGCCGGAAGACGTATTCTCATCTAGGCCCACTATGCGTTGGTAAAAGGGATCTGCCAATGTGGCGTAAAACTTGTTGACATCTGACTCCGATGGCTTGGAATAAGCAATGATGAGTCCAACATCAGCTGAACCACTGGCAATTTTTGTAACACCGTAAAGTGCGGCCCAAAGACCATCGTCTTCTACTCGGGATTCTTCTTTATGATGCGCGCCCATAGCACCAAGAAATCCACAATTTGAAATACTCCGCCCGTCTAAAACGTCACTTCCGCTGTCGATCACAAAATCAACGTCCTTTAAGCGCAAGCCACTTCCTTTCAAGGCACGTTGCACAACCGAAGAAATTAAATCTATGTGTTGCGCATCTGTCCAAGCAGATCGCAACTGAGTTTGAGCAGTTGACACAATACCTACACGCTCATGTCTTGCACTAATTTGCATGGTTTCAATTTCCTCACAAAGTCGATGTTTGTTCGAATTATGAGGTACGCGCAAGTTTTGTCAACAAGATATTGTTAGGGTAATTACTTAGAATTAAGTCAAATTTAGCAAAATTACTTTTTTCATCCACTGACAAATCTTCGAATATTTTTGATCAATGGAGAAATAAAAAACTTAATCTAATTGAATTCCTAGTTTTTTAATTAAAGGACCCCATCGATCTGTCTCTGACTGAATGTATGTACCAAGTTGTTTAGCGCTAGACGTTTGGGGAATAAATCCAAGCTCGTCAAATTTGCTTTTAGTTTGAGGAGAAGTAACAGCTGACATTACCGCCTTATTAAGTTTGGAAATTGCAGCCTCAGGAACACGGCCAGGAGCCATCACTGCGAACCAAGTAAATGCAACTAAAGTTGGGTAACCCGATTCCAAAAACGTGGGAATTTCAGGTGCGACTGCTGAACGTACATCGTCAAAATTTCCTAAAATTTTTATTTTTCCATCGCGATGTAAAGGCAACAGCGTTGCTATTGCATCGACCAATGAATCAACATGCCCTCCTGCCAAATCTGAAAGTGCAGGGGCAGTGCCACGGTAAGGGACCTCAGCCATATCAATGCTCAGCGCTTGGTTCATGAGAACATTGACCAATTGTGAATTTGCGCCTGTGCCAGCTGAACCATAGTTCATTTTGCCTGGCCGTGCTCTAACATAATCCCGAAATTCAGCAATGGTAGACACTGGCAAAGAGCTTCGGACAGCCAAACCCAAGGGAACTTTGACTGCCATGGCGATTGGTGCAAAGTCATCAACTTTATAGGCTAGCTTTTTGTACAAATGTGGATTGGTACAAAGTGTTGTAGTTGTGACCATGATGATGGTATGCCCATCGGGTACAGCATTAACAACATATTGAGCGCCAAGAATAGTACTGGCGCCAGGCTTGTTCTCAATCACAACATTCACACCAAGAGACGCCTGCATTTGGGAAGCAATAACTCTTGAGGCCACATCGGTTGGCCCTCCCGCCGCGTAAGGAACCACCATAGTTATTGGCTTGCTTGGGAAAGATTGTGCATACCCTAAATAGGGCAAAAACGCAGCACCTGCGACACCAGAAAATACGATGTGTCTTCTATTTAAATGACTCATTATTAACCTTTATTGAACTATTAAAGACTACAAAAAATCTTGAATTTTGTAAAAAGTAGCAGCATTGGTACATAGCAACTTAGATTTCTCTTGCTCTGAGGCTCCAAGCGTAAGACGCTTGAATGCATTCCACAAAACGGCGTATGAAAACATGGCTTTGTCGACTGGAAAATTGCTTTCAAACATACATCGATCAACACCAAAGGCCTCAATACAGGTCTCAACAAACGGCCGCCAATCTTGCGCAAGCTGCAAAGAAGATGGAGGAACTTTTCTTTCGTGATATTTGGCGCCACAAATAATCATCCCCATGCCGCCTAACTTGATACTCACATTTGGGGATTTGGCTAAAAGTTTGATGTTTTTGGCCCAGTCATTAAAGGTTTCTTTTTCACGTCCCTCGTATGGCCCTACCCCAATAATGCAACCAAAATGATCCAAAACAATAGGCAAGTCTGGCACTGCCTCAGCGGCATTGCTCAATTCCTTAATTTGACAGTGATAAAGCATGGCGTCAAAGCTAAGTCCACTTTTTGCCAAAATTGACATACCAGCTCTGAATTTCGGTTCTGCCAACATATTGGGCGCTGCAGGTCTCAAGACTATGCCGTTGGGAAAGTTAGGATCACGAGCTACACCGTGCCTAACACCTTTGAATCGCAAAGGAGACGCGTGCCTGTGCGCATCCAGTACTTCGATCACTTTTTCACCCAGCATCAAATCTGCATAGCTTACGATAGCGGCACAGGGTTGAAATTGAATTTCATTTTTGAGAGCTTGATTGGCTGCAGTTTCGATTTTTTCAGTTTCGCCAACACACCGAAAATCTTCAGGGCCTCCATCTCTGTAACCATAGTGAGCTTGAATCGCTACGGTTGCTCGTATGTTGTGTCCAGTCATGACGTCAGAACACAGATCATCAATCAGATATTCGTTTCCAGTTTGATTCCATATATGGTGGTGAGGGTCTACCAATGGAAGGTCTGGCTCAATAATTTCCTCTACATGTTGAGCCAACCATGAAACGTTGGGATTTGGATATTTGTAGGAACCAGTTACATCAAGAGCCATTTTGAACTTTCCTCCAAATAGCTTCAAAAGACATTGGGTTTACGAATATTCTTCGAATTTTAGCAAATCATATTCTGATTTAGATAAATTGCAAATGCTTGGCGATATTGCTTTTTTATCCAGCACAATTAGATTGAAAATCTATTTTTTATGACTTCTCTACGGTTGTAATCTTCTAAGTACCCAAGGAATCACAACCTTCTGGGTAATTTCAGGCGCAGACCATTTGGGCGATCTGCCCATATGGCCTCCTGCAGGATTCATCCACACGTCTTTAGGGTCGCCGCGACTCATTAATAGAAAAAGATCGTCAATGGGTTGCTGAGTATCTTTCAAACCATTGATGACCAGCATGGGTGCTGAAGGCTTGTCTAGATAGCCTTGCGTTAACAGTGACATTCGTGGGCCGTAGGCCAAGAATTCTTCACGCGTCTTCACGTCATAAACTGCAGAGCGTGCGGGCAGTAAATCAAATAAATACTCTTCAGTGCTGAGACCTTTGCTTTGCCATTCTGGCGAAAAATAACTATGGATACCCACACCGTGAACTACCGTTCCCAAAATGCGGTCTTTTTCGGTGTATCCCATGATGGCCGCCCAATAGCCAGCCCAACTTTGGCCACGAACCACAATTCTTTTTGCATCTACATCACTTCGGGTTTGCAAAAAATCTAACGCTGCGCTGAAAACTCTTTCGGAACCCACGTCAATTTTTAAAGGCGATTGACCGGTACCCGGTTGGTCAATTGCAAATATACCGATGCCGTTTTTGAGAAACAAATCATTCGTAACCACCATGTCTTCTTTGCGCGTATCCAAACCACTGATGGCAAAAATCAAAGGAGCTGGCCGCACATCTTGCGGAAGTCGTAAATAAGCCACAGCTTGCTTTCCCTCAAATGGAAACCGAACGACCTCAACCGCTGGTGAAATTAATTTACCGTATTGCTCGAATGCAGTAAGTGCTTTTTCATAGGCTAATTTCTTGAGAGGAGAATTCTCTGTTGGCCATCTGGCCGCGTTGTACACCTCCCATGCGTATTTGTATGACTGCGCGGCCTGATCTGCATTTGTTCTAAATGCCTGCTCAGCTTGCGACATGTACACGTCACCAATCTTTATGAATGCTCTGGCCCATTCATCTGGTTCCAGTGAATTGATTTGAGTCAAAGCTTCCCGCATGTCTGCAGGCTTTACATGTTCGACAGGTGGTAGGGCAGCATCCGCTCTTCGCTGCGCTTCTGCTTTGAGTTGCGGCAAGGTTCGTGGGCCCCAGCTTTGGGCGGACACACTCAACGGCAAAGCAACATTACAAAGAAGCATCAACAAGGAAGCGAGTTTTACTTTGAATACAAGCTTCATGTGGATTTCCATAAATGGTATTGTTTTGCTACCTTAACCATTTCCAGCCAAACTCTCATGCATAGAATCCCTAGGATGCCTGTTGAAGGTACCCTCCAGCAATTTAGCTATTGACTTCAAAAATCAGTCTCTTTCAATTCGATGAACCAACTAGTCGCAATTGATAAGTGATAAAAACGCACCGCAAAGCTAAAGTTCACATATATGAAGCAAGTGTTTCAGTTGTTACTCTTTTTCAAAAACAGTTTGAACAACAAGAAATCTAGCCCGTATGTTGGCCACGCTGGGGATTAATAAATTGGAGCCTAGCGAAAGTCTCAAGCCTCCAATTCAAGCCTTTGTAGAATAGGGTATGAAGTAATCACAGAAACATTTCACCTCGCTTTGGTAAGCGTGAGTCGCAAACGTTCCTACGATTCGCCACATTTAAGGTAAATTGAAGGCTTAACCGGAGACTCGGTTTTATTGAGGAGTTGCAGGTGTATGCATTTAAATATCAACGTGCCGAATCGGTGACCTCGGCGGCAGAAGCATTGAGTGCCGACGACGCTGCCAAGGTTTTGTCGGGAGGCATGACTTTGTTACCGTCGATGAAACACCGCTTGATCGGGCCCAGCAAGCTGATTGACTTGACGCGCTTGACTGACCTGATCGGTGTGCGTGAACAAGCCGACCATTGGTGGGTGGGTGCGGCCACGCGCCACCAAGATGTGGCGTCCCATTTGGGATTGCAAAAAACTGTGCCTGGCTTGGCGCAACTGGCAGGGTTGATTGGCGACCCACAGGTGAGAGCACGCGGAACCTTGGGCGGCTCTTTGGCTAACAACGACCCCAGTGCAGATTACCCTGCGGCCGCATTGGCCTTGCAAGCGGACATCCTTACAGAGCGACGTAACATTCAAGCTGACGATTTTTTTCTGGGCATGTTTGCCACTGCATTGGAGCCCGATGAAATCATCACTGGCGTGCGCTTTCGCACCCCATTGCGAAGTGCTTACGCCAAATTCAAACACCCAGCATCAGGTTATGCAATGGCCGGCGTGTTTGTTGCGCAGTACCCTCCTGCGGTTGCAGATCATGGTGGGTGGCGGGTGGCCGTCACAGGGGTGGCCAATGGCGTGTTTCGTTGGCAAGAGGCCGAGCAGGCCTTGGTAAAGGGAGGAGCTACGCCCGCCTTGCAGCGCGATGACGTGATTGATGACGTGCATGCCCCAGCGGCTTATCGCACCCACTTGGCCATGCTAATGCTGGTGCAAGCCTGCCAAGCTTTTTTTGACCACCCAAAACCGCGCTGCCGAGCAGCGCCATAGTCTCGTATGAAACTCACTCTCACCCTCAATGGCACGCCCCGCAGCGCCGATGTTCCAGATCGCACTTTGTTGGCCGACTTGTTGCGCGACACCTTTGGCATGACCGGCACCCATGTGGGTTGCGACACCTCGCAATGCGGTTGTTGCACCGTGAATGTGGACGACCAAGCGGTCAAGTCGTGCACCATGCTGGCGATGCAAGCCGATGGCTGCAAGGTCACCACTATCGAAGGCTTGGGTGCCAATGGCTTACACCCAGTGCAACAAGCGTTTTCGCAGTGCCATGGTTTGCAATGCGGCTTTTGCACACCAGGCATGGTGATGGCATCGGTCGACTTGCTGAGGCGCAACCCCAAACCAACCCCGGCGCAAATTGCAGAGGGCTTGTCGGGCAACCTGTGCCGCTGCACGGGGTATGTCAACATCATCCACGCAGTTCAGCTAGCCAGCCAAGTCATGCATGGGAATGCGCCATGAACGCCGGCACTCCACACGCTTTACTGCGCAAGGAAGACCAACGTCTGATCACAGGCACCGGTCAGTTCAGTGCTGACGCACAAGCGGTGGGCATGCTCTTTGGCCATGTCATTCGTTCGCCCCATGCGCATGCACGCATCACCCGCTTGGACATGAGCGCGGTGCATGCCGCCACAGGTGTGCGACAGGTGCTGACCGCACAAGACGTGCAAGCCGCGGGCTTTACCGACTTGCCTAATGTGGTGCAAGTCAAAGACCAGCAAGGACAACCGCAAACAGTATGCAACATGCCAGTGTTGGCGCATGACAAGGTTTTGTTTGTGGGCCAACCCGTTGCCTGGGTGGTGGCCGACACGGCCCTGCAAGCGCAAGACGCAGCCGAGCTGGCGCAAATCGACTACGACAGCTTGGACGTTGTGGTCACCTTTGAAGACGCTACCGCACCTGACGCAGTGCAGTTGCATGCGCAAGCTCCAAGCAACACCTCGGTCAAATTCGAAGCAGGCAACCGCGCTGCGGTGGATGTAGCCTTTACCAAAGCTCGCTTTGTAAGCGATATCGCCATCGAGAGTCAACGCTTGGTGGGCTCGCCCATGGAACCGCGTACGGTATGGGCCTGGCATGACGAGACCAAGGGCGTGACCCACGTGCACACCCCCACCCAAGGGGTGGGCGGCATGGCGGGGTTTTTGGCAACCATCACACGATGGCCCCACGAAAGCATGGAGGTGCACACCCATGATGTGGGAGGCTCTTTTGGGTTACGCGGCACGGCCTACAGCGAGCATCTTTTGGTGATGCTGTCAACGCGCCAACTCAAAAAACCGGTGCGTTGGGTGGGCTCGCGCTCGGAGGTTTTTGTCAGCGATTGGCATGGCCGTGCACTGCGCTTGCACGGGCACATTGCACTGGACGAGTTGGGCCACATCTTGGCCATACGGTTTGAAAACCAGGTCGATGTCGGTGCCTACAACGTCTACTTCAGCACCCACATTGGGGCCCGCAACCTGTCCATCACCATGGGGGGGGCCTACAAAGTGCCGGCCCTTCACATGTCGTCCCACATTTACTTCACCAACACCGTGCCAGTGTCGGCTTACCGGGGTGCAGGCCGCCCTGATATTGCTTATGCCATCGACCGCTTGATCGACCACGCTGCTCACCAACACGGGCTAGACGGCTTGGCTGTTAGGCGAAAAAACTTCATTGCGCCCCAAGCGTTTCCTTACACCACCGCCAACCAAACGGTTTACGACAGCGGCCAGTTTGAGGCGGTGATGGACCACGCTATCGGAATAAGCGAAGCGAAAGGCTTTGGCCAGCGCCGAGCCGATGCTTTACAGCGCGGCTGTTTGCTCGGACGCGGCTTGGCCTATTACTTGGAGGCTTCTGGCCCAGGCGGTGCGGCCAAAGACCAAGTGCGTGGCAGCTTCGACCCGCAAGGCATTTTGTCGCTGCATGCCCTGACCGGTGCCTCGGGCCAGGGCCACGAAACCAGCTTTGCACAAATTGTGGAAAACGAAATCGGCCTGCCCGCCAGTGCCGTGCGCTATCTTGCTGGCGAACCCCAACATGGGCTCGTAGGCAACACCACCGGTGGCTCGCGCACCTTGTACGGCGCGGGCAGCGCGATCAAAAATCTGTGCCAACAATTGATGACCCAGGCCAAGCCAGCCATCGCAGAATTGTGGGCTTGTGTAGAAGCAGACATCACCCATGTCAAAGGCGAATGGCAAGAGGTGGGTGGCGCACAACGCCGTTTGCGCTTTGCCGACTGGGTCACCAGCTTGGGCGCTCAAGCGGCTCAAGTACATGCCATGGGTGAAGCTACTTCTGGGATGACCTTTCCCAATGGGTGCCACATCGCAGAGGTCGAAATTCATATCGCCACCGGCGTGGCCGAGGTGGCACACTACTGGGCGGTTGATGATGTGGGTCTGGTCATCTCACCTGAGCAGGTGCTGGGCCAAGTACAAGGCGGTGTGGTGCAGGGCATGGGGCAAGCCTTTGGCGAGCACGCCATTTACGACCGCGAAACCGGCCAACTGTTGACGGGCTCCTACATGGACTACCCTATGCCGCGAGCGGGCGGTTTAGTGCGCCACTTTCACCACGAAACCCATGCAGTTCACACAGAGCTCAATTTGTTGGGATCCAAAGGCGTTGGTGAGTCGGGTTGCTCGGGCTCGTTACCAGCCTTGGCTAACGCAGTCACCGACGCATTGCGCCAGGTGGGTGCACCGCCCATCGACATGCCCTTCACACCAGCCAAGTTATGGGCGGCCATCATGGCCGCACCGCGGAAGCCATGACGTATGTAATTTTTAAGTTTGGCACCGAGATTTGAACCTGGGACTCGGTCCCTAGTTAGAGCCCAGGTCGAGGAGGTAAATACTGGAGATATCGTTTACGGTTTGTATTGTTCGCATCCATCTCAAAAATTTATATATACCCCTCACCCAATGCATTTCAAAAAGGAAGGGGGGTATTTGCAGGCTCACCGTTTGAGCAAATTAGTATGCGAAGGTAGACGGGAGTCCCATCGCCTAAAAGCGACTGTACGGGGTGGGTGGGGTCTGGCTGGGCACGAATTTGGAAGG
>Ga0209188_1000131_pt1 | contig 85925 bp, 94 predicted proteins | sample C_130625_EF_Meta_FD_187307 | JGI IMG/M metagenome (GOLD analysis project Ga0209188, IMG submission 187307) | Freshwater microbial communities from Lake Croche, Canada to study carbon cycling - C_130625_EF_MetaG (SPAdes) (version 2) | ecosystem: Environmental > Aquatic > Freshwater > Lake...
TTTTATTGTTTTTTTAAAGGAATTAAGAAGATCGCTACTGAAAAATTGCAGCGCATTAACCGGGAAATTACTGCTCCTGAAGTGCGTTTGATTGGAATTGATGGAGAGCCCATCGGTGTAGTTAAGTTGAGTGAAGCTTTGGCTTTAGCGGAAGAGAAAGAAACCGATCTGGTTGAAATTGCTCCGACAGCTGTGCCACCTGTAGTTCGCATCATGGACTTCGGCAAATTCAAGTACCAAGAAGCCAAGCGGATGCATGAAGCAAAGCTGAAGCAAAAAGTCATTCAGGTGAAGGAAGTGAAGTTCCGCCCTGGTACTGATGATGGTGACTACGGTGTGAAGCTACGCAATTTAATCCGCTTTTTGGAAGATGGTGATAAGACAAAGATTACGCTGCGGTTTCGGGGTCGTGAAATGGCCCACCAAGAAATCGGAGCCAGAATGTTGGAGCGTTTGAAGCTGGATCTCGTTGAATACGGCCAAGTCGAACAGTTTCCAAAGATGGAAGGCCGCCAGATGGTGATGGTATTGGCCCCCATCCGTAAGGCTAAGTAACAAACTGAATCGCAAGACTAGGTTTGTTGTTTAAGTAGGGAGGTGCTTGAGGTGAATAACCAAGTGTGCCGGCAGTTTGAAGTGCTTCTAGGTACAGGAAGAGTAACCGTCGGTTACCACCTATGTTGCACAAGTAATTGAAGGGGTGCTTTATGCCCAAGATGAAGAGCAAAAGTAGCGCTAAAAAGCGCTTCACGGTTCGCGCAGGCGGAACGATTAAACGAGGTCAGGCTTTCAAACGCCACATCCTCACCAAGAAGACCACAAAGAATAAGCGTCACCTCCGTGGTTCCACAGAAGTTGCGAAATCTGACGTTAAGTCAATTCGCTCTATGCTTCCATACGCTTAACCTCAGACTAGATAGGAGTATTAAATGCCAAGAGTCAAACGTGGGGTTACAGCAAGAGCCCGTCATAAGAAAATCACCGATGCTGCTTCAGGTTACCGTGGCCGTCGTAAGAACGTATTCCGTATTGCTAAGCAAGCGGTTATGCGTGCTGGTCAATATGCATATCGTGACCGTCGTAATAAGAAACGTGTATTCCGCGCTTTGTGGATTGCTCGTATCAACGCGGCAGTTCGTCAGCATGACATGACCTATAGCGTATTTATGAATGGTATGAAGAAGGCTGCGATCGAACTTGACCGCAAAGTGCTTTCTGACATGGCCATTGCTGACAAAGCGGCTTTTGCTGCTTTGGTTACTCGGATCAAATCCGTAGTAAACGCTGCAGCTTAATCTTAGTTTTCTAAACTAAGCTGCAATGGTTTCTCTCGACCACATTGTCGAGGATGCTAAACGTGATTTCCTCGGAGCTGCCGATGCGGCAGCTCTAGAGGACGCGAAAGCCAAGTATCTCGGTAAGTCAGGTGTTCTCACTGAGCGTTTAAAAGCGCTTGGTGGAATGTCGCCTGAGGAGCGCAAGAGTGCTGGCGCCCAAATTAATCAAATCAAAACCCAAGTAGAAGCTGCATTACAAGAGCGTCGCCAAGCTCTGGCTGATACTGTGTTGATGCAGCGCCTTGCGGCGGAGTCTATTGATGTTTCCTTGCCTGGCCGTGGCCAAGCAGTAGGCAGCTTACATCCTGTGATGCGTACTTGGGAGCGTGTTGAAGAGATCTTCCGCTCAATCGGTTTTGATGTAGCAGATGGCCCTGAAATTGAAACCGATTGGTTTAATTTCACCGCCTTAAATAGCCCTGAAAATCATCCCGCACGTTCAATGCAGGATACCTTTTATATCGATGGCAAAGATTCCAATGGGAAGCCTTTGTTATTGCGTACGCATACCAGCCCAATCCAGGTTCGTTATGCAAGTGAGCATGTTAAGAAATATGCCAACACTGATGTGATGCCACCAATTAAAGTGATTGCGCCTGGTAGAACGTATCGAGTAGATAGCGATGCAACGCATTCACCGATGTTCCATCAGGTTGAAGGTTTGTGGATCGCCGAAAGCGTTTCATTTGCAGACCTTAAAGGTGTTTACACCGACTTTTTAAGAACCTTTTTTGAAACGAATGAATTACAAGTTCGTTTCCGCCCTTCGTACTTCCCATTCACAGAGCCCTCTGCTGAAATCGACATGGCTTTTAGTAGCGGCAAGCTTGCCGGCCGTTGGTTAGAGATTTCTGGAGCAGGGCAGGTCCATCCCAATGTATTGCGCAATATGGGCATTGATCCAGAGCGCTACACAGGTTTTGCCTTCGGTTCTGGATTGGAGCGCTTATCGATGTTGCGCTACGGCGTAGATGACTTGCGCCTCTTCTTTGAAAACGATCTTCGTTTCTTAGCGCAGTTCCCTGCATAACAAAAAATATTACAAATTTATATAGAGCGCTATGCAATTTTCTGAATCTTGGCTTCGTCAGTATGTAAACCCATCACTCGATAGTGATGCGCTTGGCCATGCAATGACAATGGCCGGTTTAGAAGTTGAAGAACAGCATTCTGTAGCGCCGGCATTTACCAAGATTGTGATTGCGCAGATTCTCTCTGCTGAGCAACATCCTGATGCAGACCGTTTGCGTGTTTGCAAAGTAGATGCTGGTACCGGTCAAGAATTACAAATCGTTTGCGGTGCACCTAATGCACGAGCAGGCATCAAGATTCCATGTGCTTTAGTTGGTGCAGAGTTACCTCCGGCTGAAGCGGGTGCGAATTCAGCAAATAAGCCTTTCATGATCAAAGTGGGTAAACTGCGTGGCGTAGAGAGCCAAGGCATGCTTTGCTCTGGTCGCGAGCTTGGCTTGGGTGACGACCACGAAGGCATTCTCGAATTGCCTGCCGATGCGCCAGTTGGAAAAGACATTCGTGAATATCTGCATTTAGATGATCAGATCTTTGTCATCAAGTTAACGCCCAATAAAGCTGATTGCCTCTCGCTATTGGGTATGGCACGTGAAGTTTCTGCGATTACCGGTGCTGCACTCTGTGCGCCTAAGTGGACGCCTCCTGCAGTAACCATTGAAGACAAGCGCAAAGTGACTGTTGAGAGCAAAGAGCTCTGTGGTCGTTTTGCTGGTCGTGTCATTCGTGGTGTAAATCCACAAGCTAAAACACCAGAATGGATCGTTCAGCGTTTAACTCGCGCAGGTCAAAGAAGTATTTCTGCATTAGTGGATCTTTCGAACTATGTAATGTTAGAAATGGGTCAGCCCACTCATGTATTTGATATCGATAAATTAAATGGCGATATCACTGTTCGTTGGGCCAAAGCGGGTGAAACCCTTGAGCTATTAAATGGTCAAACAGTGATTTTGCAGGGCCCAGACTCTGCTGGCAAGCTGCAAGATGCTGGTGTGGTGGCAGATCAATCAGGTCCAGTAGCCTTAGCCGGCATTATGGGTGGAAACCACTGCGCCGTATCCGATGACACCAAGAATGTCTATGTGGAAGCCGCTTACTGGTTGCCTTCAGCAATTCAAGGACGTGCCCGTCGCTTTAATTTCAGCACAGATGCATCCCATCGCTTTGAACGTGGAGTGGATCCACAAAATACCGTTCATTGCTTAGAGTATCTTAGTGCATTAATTATCGAGGTTTGCGGTGGTAAAGCGGGCCCAGTAGATGATCAAGTATTCAATGTGCCTGAGCGTAAGCCAGTCAAAATGCGTTTGGCGAGAGCGGAAAAAGTGATTGGTATACCCCTCACGAATGAGGTAGTTGCTGATGTATTTGAGCGTCTTGGTTTTGAATTTAAGCAAGAGGGTGACGTATTTGTAGTGACACCTCCAAGCTACCGTTTCGATATTGAAATTGAAGAGGATTTGATCGAAGAAGTCGCACGCATGTACGGCTTTGAAAATATTCCAGATCAACCTCCAGTAGCCTCTTTAAAAATGAGTGCTAAAAAAGAGGCAAAGCGCGGCGTTCATTTATTACGCCAACGTTTTGCGCTGCAGGGCTACCAAGAGGCGGTGAACTTTGGGTTCACTGATCTTGAAAGTGAACAGCGTTTAACTGGCGCTACAGAAAAAGATATCATCACAGTGCTCAATCCGATTGCCAATCAATACGGCGTGATGCGCAGCACTCTATGGGGCGGTTTACTTAATAACCTCAAAGCCAATTTAAATCGTGGAGCAGGGCGTGTACGTCTATTTGAGACTGGCCGTGTATTTAAGCGTGATGCTACTGTGCAGGAGGAAGGCGGCAAAGTAGCTGGTTTTGATCAGCCGCAAAAAATGGGCGGCCTTGCTTACGGCTCCTTTGTGCCTGAGCAATGGGCTAACGCAACTCGTGTGGTAGATTTCTTCGATGTGAAGGGCGATCTTGAGCGCGTCTTGGATCCGCTACATTTTGTAACTGAAGCTGCACAACATCCAGCTTTACACCCTGGTCGCTGCGCGCGGATTTTATTGAAGACCGGAAAGTATCCTGTTTCCATAGGTTGGATTGGTGAACTTCACCCAGGCTTGCAACAGGATTATGAATTGCCACAAGCTCCAGTCCTATTTGAATTGGATTTAGATCCGATTCGTGAACTTGGTTTGCCAGTGCCAGAAGAGTTAAGTAAATTCCCTGCGGTACAACGCGATTTGGCTTTAGTGGTGAAGCAAAGTATTTCTGCACAATCATTATTAGATGCAATGGCTGCTAGTAAGCAGAATTTTGTGCGGAATATTGAACTCTTTGATGAGTTCAAACCTAAGGCTGGTTCGAGTAGTATGGCTGATGATGAGAAGAGTTTGGCTTTCCGGATTACTCTCCTAAACCCTAATGAAACTCTGCAAGATCCCCAAATTGATGCAGTAATGGCTACTTTATTGAGTGCCGTTGAGAAAAAGTGCGCAGCCCGTTTGCGCTAGGTTTAATATTAGGCAAAGATCAAATAATTAATTAGTTAGCAAAGAGACAAACAATGACTGAATTGATTTCCAATGATACCGTTACTAAGAATGAGCTATCTGAGGCTCTTTTTGATCAGGTTGGATTAAATAAGCGTGAAGCAAAAGATATGATTGATGCCTTCTTTGATCGCATTGGCCAATCGCTCGAGGCGGGTGTTGAAGTCAAGATCTCTGGTTTTGGTAATTTCCAGTTGCGCAATAAATCGGCTCGTCCTGGCCGAAATCCAAAGACAGGTCAAATGATTCCGATTGCTGCAAGACGCGTAGTTACTTTTCACGCAAGTCAAAAGCTAAAAGATGTAGTGGAGTCACATGCTCGAGAAAACGGAGTTTGATGCAAGCTCAGCGCTGCTGAGCTCTCAACTGCCCCCGATACCCGCAAAGCGTTACTTCACTATTGGTGAAGTAGCTGATCTTTGTGGCGTTCGCTCTCACGTCCTTCGCTATTGGGAGCAAGAATTTTCCCAGCTCAGCCCTCAGAAGCGCCGTGGTAATCGTCGTTATTACCAGCACCACGAGGTTGTCTTAATTCGAAAGATTCGCTCGCTCCTATACGAAGAGGGCTTTACGATCAGCGGCGCACGAAATCGCCTCGAAGAAGCGCGTGGAGATCTGCGTCTGCGCGAAGAATTGGAAGCTGTTCTGCAGATTCTCTCTAAATAGTTACTGCTACAATTTTGTCTTTCGTCGGGGCGTAGCGCAGCCTGGTAGCGTACATGCATGGGGTGCATGTGGTCGGAGGTTCAAATCCTCTCGCCCCGACCATTTATTTTCTTTTCACTCCACAAAATCAATGCCTCTATGACAGATACAGACAAATCCATCGAATATTTTGGCCTCAAGATTCCATTTTTGGCCCACTTGGGTGTGGTTCCTGAATATGCAAAAGATGGGAAGTCTCGAATTAGCTTGGAAATAAGGCCGGAGTACGAGAACAGCTTTGGCATTGCCCATGGCGGCGTCATCATGACTCTCTTAGATTTTGCGATGGGGGCGGCTGCTAGAAGCACCACAGATATTCCTTTGGGTGCTATGACAATTGATATGACGGTCAGCTTCTTACGTCCTAGCATTGGCAAAATAGCGGTGGAAGGCACCATTCTTAAGCCGGGCAAGACAATTAACTATTGCGAGGCAATAGTTTTGAATGAGGCAGGGGAGATAACCGCCAAATCTAGCGGCACATTTATGCTGAGAAAGTCCAGTGCATCTTAATTAAGCATAATATTTATAATGATTATGTCATTTATTAAACTTAATTAAATTAACACTAGTAAATATAGGTAAATAATCACAATACTTCATATTGCGAGTCAGATTAATTTATATATAATAAGGTCCCAACACGGCTTTTATCAATATCGTATAAATAACCCATTATTCGGAGAGTGAAAACAATATGCCCTCTTATAAAGAGCTTTTAGTCCAACGCGAGCAGTTGGATAAACAGATTAAAGAAGCAATCGCATTAGAAAAGGCAGATGGCGTTGCCAAGGCAAAGGTGATTATTGAGCAGTATGGATTAACAGCATCAGATCTATTCAGCCGTAAAACTGGCTCTAAAAGTGCTGGCGGCAAAGTTGCCCCCAAATACCGCAATCCATCCACGGGTGAAACCTGGACTGGTCGCGGTAAGGCCCCAAAATGGATTGAGGGCAAGGATCGAAGTGCTTATCTGATCTAATTAGCAGTTTTACCAAAGTTTTATTGCAAAAGGCCGCTAAAAGCGGCCTTTTTCTTCATCTCTCCTTGCTTTGAATAGAGCTCTAGGCGCATTTTCTAGCTAGGGCTTCCACAAACAAGGGCTCCAATAACTCATGCCTGCTTCCCTGGGCCCAGGATCCCTCTGTCTCAGGATTGGTAGCGGGGTAGCCAATAATGAGTGGATTATGGTCTATCAGACCATTTTCTAACTCTTTTTTGATGCTTTCACTCAGGGGGTGCTTGCTACCTGAGTTCTCATCAGCCAGCGTCACCACACCGGGATGCAGTTTGATAAAACCTTCATCTACTAAAATAGGTATGCGCTGTGTGTCCTTGTTTTTACTTAAATAATGGATTAAATGAACTTGCTCAACAGGCGGAATTAGGGCATCTAAAAAGATGAGATCAGGGGCGATAGAGACTGCCTTCATTAAGCCCTCCAAGCTATCAACCGCCATCTCCATATCCACCTTAAGCTGCCAATCGGCAATGGATTCGATTAATTCCTGACCATTTTCAGATCTTCTAAATATCCCCATGGCTACACAGTTTTGGGTAGTCTTTTGGCGCATTGCCCTTTTTCTGCGTTGTAGTTGCTGTTCCAGGGAGCTTGCCAATATTCGCCTATGTCCGCCGCGGGTTTTCCAGGCAATCAGCTCCCCCAGTTCAACCATTTTCTGAACGGTACCCAATGAAACCTGCAGAATCTTGGCGCTCTGACGTGTGCTGAGATATTCCGTTTCCGGGGTAATTGTTTTCATATTTCCTCTAATTTCATTTAATTGTTTGAAGATTTAGAGAATAAAAATCAAAATCATTTGAATCTGTCAGGCAACCTTTAAAGCGGAGTAGGAAAGTTCTTATTAATTCCTTTCGATAGAGGGATCCCCCCTAAACCCCAAAATCAGGGAAAGCCCTTTTTGTATCTATGGCCATTCGTGTTAAATTATGGCTGTAGTAATAGTATTTGCACAGATCAATTCGTAAAGCGGTATAGCCGTAAAGCGGATGGTTTTAACCACAGTTTTTAATCGGGAAACCCGATGAAAGGTGAGCATCATGATGCAGGATCAAAGGGATAATTCCTATCTCTTCGGCGGAAACGCCCCCTACGTAGAGGAACTCTACGAATCCTACTTGCACGATCCAGCATCCGTAGCTGATCATTGGCGAGATTATTTCGATAACGTAAAACAGGTCCCAGCAGTCGATGGCTCATCTCGAACTGATATTGCCCATGGACCGATTGTTGCCTCATTTGCCGAGCGCGCTAAGCAGGGTCCTATCAGAACGATTTCTGATTCAGCTGACTCGGAGATGGGTCGCAAACGCGTTGCTGTTCAGCAGTTAATTGCTGCGTATCGCAACGTTGGTAATCGCTGGGCCAATACCGATCCACTGAAGCGGACAGAGCGCCAGGATATTCCTGAGTTGGATCCTGGGTTCTATGGCTTTACTGACGGCGATATGGATATTGTCTTCAATACTAGTAACACATTCTTTGGTAGAAACGAAATGTCCTTGCGCGATCTGCTGCAAGCCTTACGTGAAACCTATTGCGGGACGATTGGCGCTGAATACATGTTCATTGCTGATCAAAAGATAAAGAAGTGGTGGCAAGAGAAGTTAGAGTCAATTCGCTCAAACCCCTCATTCAATGCAGATAAAAAACGTCAAATCCTTGATCGTGTTACTGCTGCAGAGGGCCTGGAGCGTTACCTGCAAGCTAAATATGTTGGACAAAAGCGCTTTTCCCTTGAGGGTGGTGAAAGCTTCATTGCCTGCATGGATGAAGTAATTCATGAGGCTGGCGCTAAAGGTGTTCAAGAGATTGTGATTGGTATGGCTCACCGTGGTCGCTTGAATGTGTTGGTCAATACCTTGGGAAAGATGCCTAAGGATCTATTTGCAGAGTTTGAGCACAAAGGCCCTGAAACATTGCCTGCTGGTGATGTGAAGTATCACCAAGGCTTTTCAAGTGATATCTCCACGCCAACTGGACCAGTACATGTGTCTTTGGCATTTAATCCATCGCACCTAGAGATTGTGAATCCTGTCGTTGAAGGTTCCGCACGCGCTCGAATGGATCGTCGTGGAGATGTGATTGGTCAGCAAGTATTGCCTGTTTTGGTTCACGGAGATGCTGCAATTGCAGGCCAAGGCGTGATGCAAGAAACCTTAGCGATGGCTGAGGTTCGTGGTTACTCGACTGGTGGCACATTACATATTGTCATTAACAATCAAATTGGTTTTACGACTTCAGACCCTCGTGACTTACGCTCAAGCCTGTATTGCACGGACATCATGAAGATCATCGATGCACCTGTATTGCATGTAAATGGTGATGATCCTGAAGCGGTTGTATTGGCAACTCAGTTAGCAATTGAGTTCCGTACCCAGTTTCATAAGGACGTGGCAATTGATATTGTTTGCTTTAGAAAACTGGGCCATAACGAGCAAGATACGCCGTCAATGACTCAGCCTTTGATGTACAAGATCATCGCAGCGCATCCTGGCACTCGTAAACTTTATGCAGACAAGCTAGAGGCTGAGGGAACATTGCCTGCTGGCTCAGGCGAGGAGATGGTGAAAGCCTACCGAGCCGCTATGGATGCCGGTATTCAGACTTCAGACCCAGTGCTCAGTAACTACAAGGGTAAGTTTGCAGTAGATTGGTCACCATTCTTAAATAAAAAATGGACGGATGAGGCCGATACAGCAATTCCTTTGACTGAATGGAAGCGATTAGCCGAGCGCATCTCTACTCCTCGTGAGGGCTTTAAAGTTCACCCATTGGTAGAAAAGGTCTTAAACGATCGTGCTGCAATGGGGCGTGGTGAGGTCAATATCGACTGGGGTATGGGAGAGCATATGGCTTTTGCATCTTTAGTTGCTAGTGGCTACCCAGTAAGGCTATCTGGTGAAGATAGTGGTCGTGGAACATTTACTCATCGTCATGCAGTTCTGCACAATCAAAATCGTGAAAAGTGGGATACCGGAATTTATATTCCACTACGCCATGTAGCTAAGGATCAAGCACCATTTTTAGTGATTGACTCCATCTTGTCAGAAGAGGCTGTGCTTGGCTTTGAGTACGGATATGCTTCCGCTGAACCAAATACCCTGACTATCTGGGAAGCTCAGTTTGGCGATTTTGCCAACGGCGCGCAGGTAGTGATTGACCAGTTCATTGCTTCGGGTGAAGTGAAGTGGGGCCGTGCTAATGGTTTGGTCATGATGTTGCCACATGGTTACGAAGGCCAAGGCCCAGAGCATTCTTCTGCACGTCTTGAGCGTTTTATGCAGTTGTGCGCTGACACCAATATGCAAGTCATTCAGCCAACTACTGCTTCACAGATCTTCCATGTGTTACGTCGTCAGATGATTCGTCAATTCCGCAAGCCTTTGATATTGATGACTCCAAAATCATTGCTGCGTAACAAAGAGGCCGCATCTCCTCTGTCCGAGTTTACTAAGGGTGGATTTAAAACTGTGCTGGGTGAGCGTGATGACACGATTGATGCTAGCCAGGTAACTCGACTTGTGATGTGTTCTGGTAAGGTCTATTACGATTTGGTAAAGCAACGTACTGAGAAAAAGATTGGTGATACTGCCATCATACGTTTAGAGCAGCTGTATCCATTCCCGCACAAAGCGTTAACTGCTGAGTTGAAGAAATATCCAAAACTAGAAGAGGTTGTTTGGTGTCAAGATGAGCCACAAAATCAAGGTGCTTGGTTCTTTGTACAGCACAACATCTTAGAAAATATGTCTGAAGGCATGAAACTGGCCTATGCAGGGCGCCCAGCGTCGGCATCACCAGCTTGTGGTTATGCCCACCTTCACCAAGAACAGCAGAAGTCATTACTGAATACGGCATTTGCCAAACTCAAAGGTTATGTAATCACGAAATAATCGTCTTCATAACTCAAGATATACACATACATATAAACAGGATTAATCATGGCTATTTTCGAAGTTAAAGTTCCACAACTCTCAGAGTCAGTTGCTGAAGCAACTTTATTGCAGTGGAAAAAGAAGGTTGGTGACGCTGTTGGTCAAGATGAGATCTTGATCGAAATTGAAACCGATAAAGTGGTTCTGGAGGTTCCAGCACCTTCTGCCGGTGTCTTGACAGAAATCGTTGTTGCTGATGGTGGCACTGTTGTTGCTGAGCAATTGATTGCAAGGATCGATAGTACTGCTGTTGCAACTGCTGCTCCTGCAGTTGCCGCGCCTGCATCAGCGGCTGCTCCTGCAGCAGTCCCAGCCCCAGCTGCCAAAGCTGTTCCAGCCGCAGCGCCCTCAGCAGCAAAAATTCTGGCTGAGAAAAATATCGGCGCTGGTCAGATTGCTGGCTCCGGTCGCGATGGCCGAATCACTAAGGGTGATGCATTGAATGCTTCTGCCGGTGGTGCTAAGTCTGCTGCATTGCCAAGTGCACCAATTCCAATGGGCGATCGCCCAGAAGAGCGTGTACCAATGAGTCGCTTACGTGCTCGTATTGCGGAGCGTTTACTGGAGTCCCAAGCAAATAACGCTATCTTGACTACCTTCAATGAAGTCAATATGGGTCCAGTGATTGCATTGCGTAACAAATACAAAGACCAGTTTGAAAAAGTGCATGGTGTGAAGTTGGGTTTCATGTCTTTCTTCGTTAAAGCGGCTACACATGCTTTGAAGAAGTTCCCACTCTTGAATGCTTCTGTTGATGGCAATGACATTGTTTACCACGGTTACTTTGATATTGGTATTGCGGTAAGTTCGCCACGTGGCTTGGTAGTTCCAATCCTGCGTGACGTTGATCAAATGAATTTGGCTGATATTGAGAAGAAGATTGCTGAGTTTGGTGCTAAAGCTCGTGAAGGCAAACTGTCTATCGAAGAATTGACTGGCGGCACATTCTCCATCTCGAATGGCGGTGTATTTGGCTCTATGCTCTCCACACCAATCATCAACCCACCACAATCTGCTATTTTGGGTATCCATGCAACAAAAGACCGCGCCGTAGTTGAGAACGGTCAGGTAGTGGTTCGCCCAATTAACTACCTTGCTTTGTCATACGATCATCGCATTATTGACGGCCGTGAAGCTGTACTTGGTTTAGTAGCTATGAAGGATGCCTTGGAAGATCCTTCACGTCTTCTTCTTGATTTGTAAGAAGGGAAGATCATGAGCCAAGCTTTTGACGTAGTGGTAATTGGTGGTGGCCCTGGTGGTTATATTGCCGCAATTCGGGCAGCGCAACTCGGTTTTAAGGTTGCCTGCGCTGAATCCAGTTCTTATGATGATCCTAATGGTGAGCCACGTTTAGGTGGCACTTGCTTAAACGTTGGCTGTATTCCTTCTAAGGCATTGTTAGCTTCTTCAGAAGAATTCGAGAAGATTAATCATCATGCTGCCGATCACGGCATTAAAGTAGGTGCTGTGAGCATTGACTCTCAAAAGATGATCGCTCGTAAGGATGACATCGTTACCAAAATGACCGGTGGTATTCAATACTTATTCCGCAAGAACAAGATCACTTTATTAAAGGGCCACGCATCATTCGAAGGTAAGGGTGCCGATGGTTATCAAATCAAGATTGATGGCAAAGACAAAACAACGGTTACCGGCAAGAATGTCATCATCGCTACCGGTTCTAAAGCGCGCCACCTCCCAGGTATCGCGGTAGATAATGTGTTGATCTGTGATAACGAAGGCGCACTGAAGTTTGATTCTGCTCCTAAAAAATTAGGTGTAATCGGTGCCGGCGTGATTGGTTTGGAGTTGGGTTCTGTATGGCGCCGTCTTGGTGCTCAAGTGACTGTGCTTGAAGCGATGCCCTCATTCTTAGGTGCTTGCGATATCGGTATTGCCAAAGAAGCCCAAAAGCTGTTTGCTAAGCAAGGTTTAGATATTCATACTGGCGTGAAGATTGACGATGTAAAAGCTGATAAGAAGGGTGTAGTCATCAACTATACCGATAGCGCTGGAAAAACTGCTAAGTTGGAATGCGATCGTTTAATTGTTTCTGTAGGTCGCGTACCAAATACTGATAAATTGGGTTTAGACAAAATTGGCCTCAAAGTGGATGAGCGTGGTTTCATTCCAATTGATGATCACACTTGTGCAACTACCGCTCCTGGCGTTTATGCAGTGGGTGACGTGGTTCGTGGCCCAATGCTGGCACATAAAGCAGAAGACGAAGGCGTTTTGGTTGCTGAAGTGATTGCTGGCCAAAAACCCCATATTGATTACAACTGTATTCCTTGGGTTATTTACACTGATCCTGAAATCGCTTGGGTTGGCAAAACTGAACAGGCTCTCAAAGAAGCTGGCGTGGCTTACAAAGCTGGACAGTTCCCATTTTCCGCTAACGGCCGCGCCTTAGGCATGGGTCGCGCCGATGGTTTTATCAAAATATTGGCTGATGCTAAGACTGATGAAATTCTTGGTGTGCATATTATTGGTGCCAATGCCTCTGACTTGATTGCGGAAGCAGCAGTTGCAATGGAATTCAAAGCAGCAGCAGAAGATATCGCACGTATCTGCCATCCGCATCCAAGCTTGTCAGAAGTAATGCGCGAAGCAGCATTGGCGACAGATCAACGCGCACTTAATATGTAATTGAAAACCATTGAGTTCTACCATCATGAGTTAAAAGCTCGCGGGTATCATAGCGATCCTGCGCAGCTTCGTGCTGTAGAGCGTCTGCAACAGTGCGAAGATGAATGGATTTCTTATAAAGAGATCCGTAGCAATAATCTCAAAAAAGCGCTGTTTAAGCCTTCTTTGCCGCAAGGGCTTTATCTTTGGGGTGGCGTGGGTCGCGGTAAATCCTTCTTGATGGACTGTTTTTATGCAGCTTCACCATTGGAGAAGAAGATCCGTATTCATTTTCATGAGTTCATGCGAGAGGTCCATCGAGAGCTTCATGAGTTATCTGGCTTAGCCGATCCCTTGGATGAGTTAGCAAAGCGAATTTCTAATCGCTATCGCCTCATTTGTTTTGATGAATTTCATATTAATGATATTGCCGATGCGATGATTCTCTATCGCTTGTTAAGTGCGCTTTTTACTGATCGAGTGCAATTTGTGATGACTTCAAATTATCGTCCAGACCAGCTCTACCCGAATGGATTACACCGCGATAGATTGCTTCCTGCTATTCAGCTACTTGAAGAAAAGCTTGAAGTACTCAACGTGGATGCAGGTAATGACTATCGCCGCGTACAAATGGCGCAAGTGCAGGCGTATCTCACTCCAGTCAATGCAGAAACTCAAACTACGCTTGGACAAATGTTCCAGACTTTGATTGGCAATCAAAAAGAGGCACGCAATCCAGTTCTCAATATTGAGTCAAGAGAATTACGTCCCCTACATATGGCTGATGGTGTTGTGTGGTTTGATTTCAAGACCTTATGCTGTGGCCCACGTTCGCAAAACGATTATTTAGAAATAGCCAAACAGTTTCATACCGTGATTCTGTCTGGGGTACCCTATATGCCCCCAAGAATGACGAATGAAGCCCGACGCTTTATTTGGCTCATTGACGTACTGTACGACCATAAAATCAAACTCATTATCTCAGCAGAGGTACCAGCCCCAGATTTGTATACCGAGGGCCAAATTACTGCTGAATTCTCTCGAACCGTGTCCCGTTTGATCGAGATGCAGTCTCGAGACTACCTTGATGCGCCGCGTCGAGTAATTGATACCAGCTTGACCTAAAATAGGGCTATGAGTAGCTTTTCCCCCCTAAATGCCGATTTGCATTGCCATTCAGTAATTTCTGATGGCACCTTGACGCCCGAAAAATTAGCGGAGCGAGCTAAGGCTAATGGCGTGCATTTATGGGCACTAACCGATCATGATGAACTGGGTGGTCAGAAGCGTGCTAGGGAAGCAGCTAGCGCATTAAAGATCGATTATCTTGCTGGCGTTGAAATCTCTGTTACCTGGATGGGTGAGACTATACATATTGTTGGACTTGGGATCGATGCTGAGCATGCCGGAATTATTGAAGGCTTGCGTTCCACTCGAGATGGTCGCGGTAATCGTGCAAAACTAATTGCCGAGCAATTGTCTAAGGTGGGTATTGAGGGTGCTTACGAAGGTGCACTCCAATTCGCCGGCAATCACGATTTAATTTCTAGAACACACTTTGCGCGCTTTTTGGTAGAGCAGGGTGTGTGCAGCAATACGGAGCATGTATTCAAAAATTATTTGATCGAAGGTAAGCCAGGATATGTGCCTCACCAGTGGGCCAGCCTAGACAATGCTGTTCAATGGATTAAAGCGGCTGGTGGCGTAGCGGTGATAGCACACCCCGGACGCTACAGCAGGCTCAATGCGATGCAAATGGATGAGCTCTATAAGCATTTTAAAGATTTAGGCGGCCTTGCAATTGAGGTGATCACCGGCAGCCATAGTCCAGATCAATATAAAACTTTTGCAAAGATTGCACAGCAGTATGGATTTTTAGCTTCTCGCGGTTCAGACTTTCATGATCCAAATGAGAGTCATATTGACTTGGGTAATCTTCCGCACTTACCAGACCATCTGACACCAGTATGGTCAGTCTTTCATTAAGAATACAAGCTTCTTACCAATTAACCACAAAGAAAAAGAAAACAGATGTTTGCAGAACGCGTTCTCTCTGGCATGCGACCAACCGGTAGTTTGCACTTGGGCCATTACCACGGGGTCTTAAAAAATTGGGTGCGCTTGCAGTCTGAATACCCTTGCTTCTTTTTTGTAGCGGATTGGCATGCTCTAACAACGCACTACGAAACACCCGATGTGATTGAGCAATCTGTATGGGATATGGTGATTGATTGGTTGGCTACTGGCGTAGATCCCAATCAAGCAACTTTGTTTATTCAAAGCAAAGTACCTGAGCATGCTGAGCTCTTCCTACTTCTTTCTATGGGAACCCCATTGGGCTGGCTTGAGCGGGTGCCTACTTATAAAGATCAAATTGAGAAGCTCAAGGAAAAAGATCTTCAAACCTATGGCTTTTTGGGTTATCCATTGCTCCAAGCTGCAGATATCTTGATGTATCGTGCGCAGTTTGTTCCTGTTGGTGAAGACCAAGTTCCTCATGTAGAAATGACGCGTGAAGTAGCGCGCCGTTTTAACTATTTGTATGGTCGTGAGCCAGGCTTTGAGGAAAAGGCTTTAGAGGCAGTGAAGAAGCTCGGTAGCAAGCGTGCCAAGATGTATGCGGAATTACGCGTTGCTTTTCAGGAACGTGGTGATGATGAGGCATTAGAGCAAGCCAAGGCTTTATTGCAAGAAGCGCAAAGTCTATCGATGGCTGACCGTGAGAGACTCTTTGGTTTCCTGGAGGGCGCACGCAAAATTATCTTGCCTGAACCACAAGCCTTATTGACAACGGCATCACGTATGCCTGGTATTGACGGTCAGAAGATGTCTAAATCCTATGGCAATACGATTAGTATTCGTGAAAATCCAGATGATGTGATTAAAAAGATCCGTACGATGCCGACCGATCCTGCTCGCGTTCGCAGAACTGATGCGGGTGATCCAGCGCGTTGCCCGGTATGGCAATTGCATACTGTTTACTCCAACGAAGAGACGAAGCAATGGGTGGATCAGGGTTGTAAATCTGCTGGCATTGGCTGTCTCGAATGTAAACAACCTGTGATTGATGCAATTTTGACTGAGCAGCAGCCGATGTTTGAGCGCGCTCAGAAGTACCTTGACGATCCAAGTCTATTGCGTTCCATCATTGCAGATGGTTGCGATAAAGCACGCAAGGTTGCTCAAGAAACCATGCGCGAGGTTCGTGAGGCAATGGGCCTTGCTTACGATTAAGGTTTGATCTTGATTGGTGCGCACGATGTCATTCTGAATGCCTCTCCATGGGTTAAGCGTTTTGCTACGCTCATCCCAAAAGGGGGATTGGTTCTAGATTTAGCTTGTGGATCTGGTCGCCACTCTGAATTTATCGCTGGCATTGGGCATGAGGTTCTGGCCGTTGACCAAGATGTCGCAGCGGTAGATTCTCTTCAAAATCCCTTAATCACCTCGAGGCGCCTTAATCTTGAGGATGAGGAATGGCCCCTCACGGATGCAGAATTTAGCGCCATCGTAGTCACCAACTATCTCTATCGTCCACACCTTGATCAATTACCCAAGATGCTGCAAAGCGGCGGTGTTTTGATCTATGAAACCTTTGCCCTGGGTAATGGTGATTTTGGTAAACCCTCAAACCCCAATTTCCTCTTAAATACAGGGGAATTACTCGCTTTTGCTGACCGCCATGGTCTTAAAGTTCTGGCTTATGAGGATATTTATGTGGATGAGCCCAAACCAGCTATGGTTCAGCGCCTATGTGCTGTAAAAGGTGAGCCAAAACAGCGCATTCCGTTACAATTTCAGGGTTAAGACAGCTTAAATTCGGTGCATATTCGGTGACAAATTCAGCTCATTCTAAAGGCAGTAAAAAGCCCATCGCTGGCAGCATGCCAGCTATTGTTACTCCGATGTTTGAGGATGGTAGCTTGGATTTCGCTAGTCTACGTTCATTATTGGACTGGCACGTTGCTGAAGGTACAGATGGCATTGTGATTGTCGGAACCAGTGGTGAGTCTCCTACTGTTTCCGTTGAGGAGCATTGCGAATTGATTCGCGTGACAGTTGAGCAGATTGCTGGACGTATTCCGGTGATTGCCGGCACGGGCGGAAACTCCACTATTGAAGCGATTGAGTTAACCAAATTTGCTAGACAGGTTGGTGCAGATGCCAGCTTGCAAGTGGTGCCGTATTACAACAAGCCTACACAAGACGGCATGTACGCACATTTTAAAAAGATTGCCGAGTCCGTAGACCTTCCAGTGATTTTGTATAACGTCCCAGGTAGAACGGTAGCGGATTTATCTGGTGACACTGTAGTTCGTTTGGCCAGCGTGCCTGGCATTATTGGGATTAAAGAAGCAACAGGCAGCCTAGAGCGCGGCACTCTATTGATTAACGATCTCAAGCTTGCAGGTTATGAAGATTTTTCTGTATTTTCTGGTGATGATCTCACTGCTGCTATGTTGATGCTGATGGGCGGTAAGGGAAATATTTCTGTCACTGCCAATATTGCGCCACGTTTGATGCATGAGCTCTGCGTAGCTGCTATGTCTGATGACGTTAAGCGAACCCGTGAAATTCAGTATCAATTAATTGCAGTTCACAAAGCCATGTTTACAGAGGCTAATCCAATTCCAGTGAAATGGGCCCTTCATGAGATGGGTAAGATTACTGCAGGCATTCGTTTGCCTTTAACACCTTTAAGCAATTCCTTGCGTGAGCCGTTAAAGGCTGCGTTAAAACAGGCCAACCTATTATGATGAATTTGCTCCAATTGTCTCGTCGATACCTATCGATCCTTGCTTTAATCTTGATTGCCTCTGTGACATTGACTGCTTGTAAGTCTGTTACTAGCAGCGATACAGTTGACTACAAGAGTGCAGGTGCTGTTCGTGGCCCTAATTTGTCTTACCCCCCAGATCTGATCACAGCACAGGCCGACCGCCGTTACATCGTTCAAGATGGTACTGCTACGATGTCTGAATACAATGCGGCTGTTAAAAAATCATCTCAGATGCGCAGTAATGTGATGACGGGTATTCCAGGTATGCGTATCGCCAAAGATGGCGAGCGTCGCTGGTTGGTAGTAGAAAAGCCAGCCCCAGAGCTCTATCCACAAGTAAAAGACTTCTGGCAGGAAAATGGTTTCTTGTTGGTGGTTGATTCACCATCAACTGGAATTATGGAAACGGATTGGGCTGAGAATCGTGCAAAGATTGCTCAGGATTGGATTCGTTCAACCATCGGTGGTGCTTTAGATTCTATTTACGACACTGGTGAGCGAGATAAATATAAAACGCGTTTAGAGGTTTCTAAACCAGGTGAAACTGAGATTTACATTACCCAGCGCGGTGCGATTGAGAAATGTACAACTGATACCACTGGCGCTTGTCTGTCAACAATTTGGACTTCTCGCCCAAATGATCCTGAGTTAGAAGCCGCATTCTTGGCTCGTTTGATGGAGCGCTTAGGAATGACTCAAGAGCAAGCTAAAGCGATGGTAGCAGCACCGCTTGGTCCAAAAGCACCCAAAGCCAAGTTTGTTCAAGAGGGTAATAACCAAGGCTATATTGAGTTAAGCGCTGGTTTTGATCGCTCATGGCGTGATGTCGGTTTGGCGCTAGATCGCTCAAACTTTACTGTCGAAGATCGGAATCGCTCTACAGGTGTTTACTATGTACGTTATGTAAATCCTAAGGATATGGGTGATACCAAAGGATTTTTCTCCAATCTCTTTAGTAGTAAAGATGATTCGGGTATGAAGGCCAAGAAATATCAAGTTGTGATCAAGAGTACGGGTGAGAATTCTGCAAATGTTTACGTGCAAAGTGCTGAAGGTAAACCAGAAAATACACCGGCTGGTTTCCAGTTGTTGACCTTGCTAACGGATCAACTGTCTAGGTAAGCTAAATCGGTAATTCCTGAGAAATCTAGTTTAAACAGCAAATAAAAAAGCCGCTTTTCAGCGGCTTTTTTTCTTCATGAAGAAGATTACTTCTTAGCGTCAGCAGCAGGAGCAGCTGCAGGAGCTGCAGGAGCTGCAGCAGCAGCAGCAGGAGCTTCAGCAGCAGGAGCGGCTGGAGCTGGAGCAGCAGCAGGAGCTTCAACAGGCTTTGCTTCTTCTTTTTTACCGCAAGCGGCCAAGGCGATTGCTAACATAGCAGCGAATACTAGTGACTTCTTCATTTATAAATTCCTTTAAAAAAATTAAGAACAATTACCGGTAATTGTTTTCTGGATTTACCGAGGGGTTATCCCTAAGTTATTTCCAGCAATTATTATATCCATGTCGAAATTTACCCTCCAAAAACTAGCCATCCCGCTAAATAGGACTCATACAGGCTAGATTGATCAAGGTTTTGCAACTTACTGATTTTGAGACCTTTTTTGGCGGAGAGGGTTTGCCAGGCATTTAGGATATCGGCCGACTGTCCCTTACTCACATTTTCTCCATTGCAATACACCTTCTTTCCCAGACTCAAAATGCGGGTTTGCGGGTGGGGGTTAAGCTGGCTTGAGCTTAGTTTCCTGAGAAACTCCTTTGGTTTCAGAGGGCTACGCGGGGCATCAAATAGAGCTTCTTGCTTAGGCTCTGATAAGTAGGCGGTAATTCCGGGCAAAAAGCTATCAATTTGATCTAATTTCAATTCCTTGAGTTTTGAGCCCAACTGCTTTATCAGCTCTTGTGGAAGTTGTTCGGCAAGCGGAGTTGCGCATTGTTTTGGATCGGCAAATTTATTCTCTAAAGCGGGGATATCTTCTAAGGATTCGGCAAGCCGCCACAAACCCTCTTGTAGTAGCTCTTTAAAGCTAGGAGAGCGAAATCCTACAGACCAAGTCTGGCAACCTGGGTCAAGAGCTATGCCATCATGGGCCACATGAGGTGGTAGATACAGCATATCGCCTGGCTCAAGAATCCATTCTTGTTCAGCCTTAAAATTTTGCAGAATTTTAAGCGGGAGTTTTGGGTTGAGACTTAAATCCTTTTGCTCTGAAATGCGCCACTGCCTTTTGCCTGACATTTGAATTAAAAAAACATCATATGAGTCAAAGTGGGGGCCAACACCGCCGCCAACCCCAGCAATGCTGATCATTAAGTCATCTAGGCGGGCATCCGGAATAAATCGAAACCACGAAAGGATTTTTGCGGCAGCAGGATGATGCGCCTCCATGCCCTGTAAAAGCAGAGTCCAATTGGGTTTATCAATTGAAGGAATTGTGTTTTTTGAGAAGGGTCCGTTGTCAAAACTCCAGGGTTTCGATTTAACGAGGCGAGATTCCACTGCATCATACAAGGCATATTTAAGTAATTCTTTTGCTGAAATGGGGCTCTCTAGTGCTTGTCCTTCCTTGGCTGAGAGGGCAAATGCTGGAATGGCCCTACGCACCAGGAGGGGCTTTTTATGCCAATAACGCATCATGAACTGGTTTGGGCTAATACCCCCAAATAAGGCCCAGGGATGGCCTAGAGGGAGCTTTGTAGGGGCCTGAGGCGGTTCGTACGGTTTGCTCAAGTAAAATGAGGTCATAAAGTGAAAGTTACAAGCTTTTTAGAAACTGATTAAAAACAAATGTTCGACAAATTCCGCATGAAGATTGAAAAAAATACCATCGTATCCCTTCGCTATAAGTTAACCGATGCGCAAAATAATGTCATTGAAGAACCAGATTCTCCGATGGTATACCTGCATGGCGGCTATGAAGGTACTTTTCCTAAAATTGAGTCCTTGTTAGATGGTAAGGATATTGGCTACGAGGCGACGATTCAGCTTGAGCCAAATGAGGCTTTTGGTGAATATGATCCAGAGCTTTTAAAGATCGAGCCGCGCACCCGCTTCCCCGAGCCACTCGAGGTGGGCATGCAGTTTGAAGGGGTGCCTGATGCAGAGGAAGATGCAGAGGAAGATGCAGCTGCAGATGATCCTGAAGATGACGAGCCCTTGATCTACACCGTCACTGATGTTGCGGACAATCAAGTGGTATTAGATGGTAATCATCCCTTGGCAGGTATGGCTCTGCGTTTTTGGGTTCAGGTAGAGGATGTTCGCGCTGCTACGGATGACGAAATTGAAAACCGTCACCCCGAAGGTGGCGAGAGCTTTTCATTTGGCATGCCTAATGATGAGAATGATGAGAGTGATGACGGTGATGATGATTTTCCGGGAGGCGCAATCGACACCAGCAATACTGGGCCACGCATCTTGCATTAATACGAAGCCCTAATGGAACAAAAAAGGAATAGCATGCTATTCCTTTTTTTACATTACCTCACTATGATTCCTTGAGCCATTCTTTAATGGCATCTAGGTCTCGCTTGGTATCACTTGAGCCAGCTGCCTCAGTGTCAGCTGGGGTATTGCTTAGTTTAGCAAGGGCCTTTTCTAGAGCGGCAATTTTGGCTTCTTGTTCGATAGTGGCATCAATTAAACCTTTAAGCGCCATTGATACCGGATCATCTACATTCGGTGTAACGCCGTATGCAGAAAAGTATTCTTTTGTTTTGCTATCGGGACTTTGTGGCAAGTCTGGGTGTAAGATTCGTGCGGGTATACCCACTGCAGTAGCACCAGCTGGAATCTCTTTGAGTACAACTGCGTTAGAGCCAACGCGAGCGCCATCACCTACCGTAAATCCACCGAGCACTTTTGCACCTGCGCTGATGACAACACCTTTACCAAGTGTAGGATGACGCTTAACACCTTTGTAAAGTGATGTGCCGCCTAATGTAACACCTTGATAGATAGTGCAATCATCACCAATTTCAGTAGTCTCACCGATCACAATACCAAGCCCGTGATCTAAAAATACTCGGCGACCAATTTTTGCGCCAGGATGAATTTCTATACCAGTCAAAAAACGTGCAAACATCGACAGCACGCGAGCAATCCATTTCAGTCCTAGATTCCACAAAAAATGGGAGATGCGATGCAGCCACACTGCATGCAGACCTTGGTAGCAAGTGATGACCTCGAGACGATTTCGAGCTGCTGGGTCCCTAGCAATAATGGAGTCGACTTGGTCGAAGAGAGAGATAGACATGGCTTCATTTTAACGGGATGTGCTTATTTTCTCAGGAGCATCTGTTTGGCGATGCCGCGCAATAGATCAATCTCTTCCTTATGAAGGCGACTGCGGGCAAATAGTGCTTGGATACGAGGCATCAGTTTCTTAGGATTAGCTGGGTCTAAGAAGCCAATAGCCTCTAGTCCCTCGCGCCAATGCTCCAACATGGCAGCAACTGCAGCGGGATCGGCAAAATCAGCCATTTCCTCTCGATCAGCAAGAGAATTTCCATCTTTACGATCACTCAGTAGTGTTTCTCTGAGGGTGTAGGCACAGACCATGATGGCCTGAGCCAGATTGAGCGAAGGATAGGCGGGATTAGCCTCAAGCCAGACCCGATGAGTGCATAACGCTAAGTGATCATTATCTAGGCCAGTTCTCTCTGGACCAAACAGCAGGGCAACCTGGCTCCCTTCTGAGGCGGCATCAGCAATGAATTTCTTGGCACTCACCCAATCCATGGCAGGAGGCCCAAATTCTCGATCACGGCTTGTCAGACCCAAAACCAGCGAGCACCCCTCAACCACTGAGGCTAGAGAACTACTTTCTGAGGAACTCTCCAAGACATCTGCTGCGCCGCTAGCAAGGGCGATCGCCTCCGGGTTGGCAGCAACCCCCTTCACTTTGGGATTGATGAGGTGTAGGTCTCCAAAGCCCATAGTTTTAAGGGCGCGAGCTGCTGAACCCACATTTCCAGGGTGACTGGTTTCCACTAAAACCCAGCGAATTAATGAGGAGTAGTCAGGGTGCATTGATGCGCTTTAGGCTTTTAAAAGGGGGTGATGTAGGGGCTTATCTAGGGGGCTAAGGTTGCTAATCGTTTAGAATCAATCTGTTAGCTCCGTATTGTCATGCAATTTACCCTAGTTGTTGTCAATACAAGGAGCTTGTTCTTATTTAATTTGTCCATCAATACTATGCATCCCATGTTAAATGTGGCCGTAAAGGCCGCCCGTCGCGCTGGAACAGTTATCAATCGTGCTTCCTTGAATTTGGAGCGCTTACAGGTTGACCGCAAACAACATAACGATTTTGTAACCGAGGTGGACAAAGCAGCAGAAGCGGCCATCATTGAAACGCTCAGCGAAGCCTATCCAACCCATGGATTTTTAGCCGAAGAAACTGGCGAGCGCAATGCAGATGCAGAAAACGTCTGGATCATAGATCCACTAGATGGCACAACCAATTTTATCCATGGCTTTCCGCAATATGCGGTATCGATTGCATTGGCAGTCAATGGTGTAACTCAACAGGCTGTGGTCTATGACCCAACCCGTGATGAATTATTTACTGCTACTCGTGGCGCAGGAGCTTACCTAGATCGTCGGCGTTTACGCGTGGCTTCGCAAGATCGCCTAACAAATGCATTGTTAGGTACAGGATTTCCGTATCGCGAAGATCAAGACTTAGAAAAATATATGAAAATCTTTGGCGAGATGTCGCGTCAATGCGCTGGCCTGCGTCGTCCTGGCGCCGCGTCTTTAGATTTAGCGTATGTGGCAGCAGGACGTTACGATGGTTTCTTTGAGAGTGATCTCAAGCCATGGGATATGGCTGCAGGCGCATTACTTATTACTGAAGCTGGTGGTTTGATCGGCAACTATCGCGGTGAAGAAGGTTTTTTGAAAAGCGGTGAAGTGATGGCTGCTAATCCACGTATCTTTGCGCAGATGGTGCAGTCACTTTCTAAATACTCAGTTTCTTAATGAAGAAGAATGACCGATCTCATTATTTAATTGAATCATTATTTAATCAGATCGACAAATCTTGCGCCAGTGCTATCGATCAGCAGGGCGCTAGCCCGAGGTCGTAGGCTCTCAGGGTGATCCAGATCCCAGTCAGACAAAACCCAGCGTTGCCAACCCTGTTGGCCTAAGGATTCTTTATGGTGAGCTGGCAAGTGGGTGTGCCCATGTATTAATCTGTCTCCAGATTGTGCTTTCAATATGGCTGCACATGCTTCCAGCGTGACATCCATCTTAAGTTGATGTGAAGCAGTGCGTTGATGTGTTTGGTATTGGCTATGGCTATTGCTACGAAGATGCTGTGCAATGCCTCTTCGCCAGTTGAGCGGTAGGGTTAAAAAGATTTTTTGAACCCAAGGTTTTCTAACCCAGTTACGAAATGCCTGATAGCCCAAGTCTGCAGTGCATAAAGCGTCACCGTGAGCGAGTACCCATCTTTCTGAAGCGATCTCTACAGCAGTTGGATCCGTGATGAGTGTCATCCCAGTTTTTTTCAGAAAACTTTTACCGATTAAAAAATCTCGATTACCGTGCAAGTAATACGTTTTGACTTTGGCTGATAAATTAGCGATTGCACGCTGAACTTCCTGCTGAAAAGGGGACGATGCAGATGCATCATCACCAACCCAGTATTCAAATAAATCACCCAGAATAAACACAGCCTCAACTTTTGGTGCTTCTTTTTCACAGAAATCAAAAAAGCGTTGCGCCGTCAAGGGCATTGACGGCGTAAGGTGTAAATCTGATATGAGCAGCGCGCTCCTGTATTGCGGAATCATTCCTCGAGAACAGTTGCCTTCTCGATAACAACGTCTTCAGCTGGAACATCTTGATGAAAGCCAGAGCTACCGGTCTTTACTTTACGAATGGTGTCAACGACATCCATGCCATCAGTCACTTTGCCGAAAACTGCATAACCCCAGCCCTGAGCATTTGGGGCTGTGTGGTTCAAGAAGTCATTGTCATTGACGTTAATGAAGAATTGAGCAGTTGCAGAGTGTGGATCGCTAGTACGAGCCATCGCAACTGTGTAGCGATCATTTTTGAGGCCATTATTGGCTTCATTTTCAATCTCTGTGCCAGTTGGCTTTTGTTTCATGCCAGCAGTCATGCCACCGCCTTGAACCATAAAGTTATCAATGACACGATGAAAGATCGTGTCATCGTAATGACCGCTCTTTACATACTGCAAAAAGTTAGCAACGCTTTTAGGTGCCTTAGCTGCATCAAGGGTAAGAGTGATGTCACCCTTATTGGTTTTTAGAAGTACTTTCGCCATTATTGGGCCTGCTTTCTGGAAGGTTGGTGGATGAATTGTTGCTTGGCAGGGAATCCGAAGCACTCGCTGACGGATTCACTGCGGGATTCACTGCGGGATTCACAGCGGGATTCAGGGTGCGACTCACAGGACGCTTTGCTGGCGGCTTCAATACATCTAGCAATGCTTTGGCACGATTAGAGTATTGACGCTGATTCAGGGTTGCATTCTTTGCGGCATCTTCATAGGCTTGAGCCCCCAGGCGGATATAAATCTCGCCTAAGTTGGCTGAAGCAATAGCGTAGCTAGGACGCAGTTTTAATGCAAGCTCTAAGTAATCCCTTGCCTCAATCCACTGGCCTTGGTTTGCTGCAATAGCTGCCAGATTGTTATAAGGCTCTGGCAATTCTGGAAACTGTTGAGTAATTTCAATCAAAGTCTTTTTAGCTTGATCAAATTGGCGCATCTCAATTTGTAAGCGCGCTTTTACAAAACGCAATTGCACATTGCGCGGAGTCTTCTTTAGATCAGTATTAATTTGCGTTACTGCATCTTGATATTTACGAGCCTTGATGAGTTTTTCAACGTCTGATGGAACAGCATTCTTGGTAATGGGATCGGGTTCAATAATTAGGAAGGATAAGAATGGCACGCCAACTGTTTCTGATAACTCTGGGTTTAATGGGTCAAACCCCATATCCGCAGAAAGCCTAGGGGGATCAGTTGGGCTATAGCCCCCTAGATAGGGTTGTGGTGCTAGCTGGCCAGATTTCATTTCCTGGGCATTTAATGCCGTAATTTCAGCATCAGCGCGCTGTTGGGCTGGGGTGCTGCAACCTGATAAGAGAGCCAGGATTGCCAAAGTGGCAAAAGCTGGTGCAATCACCTTATTGAGGGTAGGACGTGGCGCTGAAGCGGTTTGGGACATAGGGGAAGGGGTGTGAAACGGGCTCATTCGATATACTCAGCGCTCAGTCTAACAAATTGGCGTTACTTGCCCCACCTTTATAGCTCTATGCTGCAAATCTATAACACTCTTAGCCGTTCAAAACAGGTCTTTAAGCCCATAGTTCCAGGCAAAGTGAGGATGTACGTCTGCGGCATGACGGTTTATGATTTTTGCCATATTGGTCATGCTAGGGTCATGATTGTCTTTGATATGGTGGTTCGCTGGCTCAGGGCTAGCGGCTATGAAGTTCTCTATGTGCGTAATATTACGGACATTGATGACAAGATCATCAATCGCGCCATTGAGAATGGCGAGCCGATTTCTGCATTAACCAATCGTTTTATCGATGCAATGCATGCCGATTCCGATGAGCTGGGTTTAATGCATCCTGATCAAGAGCCGCGCGCTACCGATTACATTCAACAAATGCAGGGCATGATCGGCAAACTGATTGAAAACGAATTGGCTTATCAAGCAAATGACGGTGATGTTAATTTTGCTGTGCGCTTGTTACCACGTTATGGCCAACTCTCTGGCAAGACCTTAGATGAGCTCAATGCTGGTGAGCGCGTTGCTATTGGTGATGGCAAGCGTGACCCACTGGATTTCGTTTTGTGGAAAAGCGCTAAACCAGAGGAGCCGGCTGATACACGCTGGAAATCACCTTGGGGTGAAGGACGTCCGGGATGGCATATTGAATGTTCAGCAATGTCCTGTCACTTACTAGGTGAACACTTTGATATTCATGGTGGTGGTGCTGACTTGCAGTTCCCGCATCACGAAAATGAAATCGCCCAAAGTGAAGGTGCTTTGTACGGCAAATATCGCAAAGAAGACGATGCACCCTTTGTGAATTACTGGATGCATAACGGTCACATTCGTGTAAACGAAGAAAAGATGTCCAAATCTTTGGGCAACTTCTTTTTAATACGTGACGTCTTGAAAAGCTTTGATCCTGAGGTGCTGCGTTTTTTCATGCTGAAGGCGCATTACCGCAGCCCGATTAATTACAGTGATGCTCAGTTAGATGAGGCACGCTCAGGACTGGTACGCTTATATACGGCTTTGTCACAGGCACCTAAGGCGGAATCAGTAACCCTAGACCCTAATAACCCATGGGCCAAGCGCTTCGCTGATGCCATGAATGATGACTTCAATACGCCAGAAGCAATTGCAGTCTTATTTGACTTAGCAAGCGAAGTCAATCGTACACAAGGCGACGAAAAACAATTGCTTGCATTCATAATGAAGTCCCTTGGGGAAACATTGAATTTCTTGCAACGTGATCCAACCACATTTTTACAAGCAGGATCTAAAGATCAAGATGGCTTAAGTCCTCAGCAAATTGAAGAACACATTGCTGCGCGTGTTATAGCTAAACAGGCAAAAGATTTCGTAAGAGCGGATTTGATTCGTAAAACATTGCTAGATCAAGGTATTGTTCTAGAAGATAAACCTGGCGGCTTAACAGAATGGCGTAGGGCTTAATGACAGCACCAAAAGTAAATGCAGCAGTAAATGCAGCAAAAGCTTCTCAATCAATCCTTGAGGAAGCTGCCCCTGAATACTGGGAGCAAGCTTGTAAAGAATTAATGAAGCAGGACCGTATTCTTAAAAAAATCATTCCTAAAATTGGCTCAGGGTTTTTAGTTACACGCGGTGATTCATTCAATACTTTGGCAAGGTCTATTGTTGGCCAACAGATTTCAGTGGCAGCAGCACAATCCGTGTGGAATAGAGTCGTTGCTGCCAGTAAAAAGAAAGTCACCCCCAAAAATATCCTGGCACTTACCATAGAGGAATTACGCGCTGCTGGATTATCTGGACGCAAGGTCGAGTACATCCGTGACTTGGCAGATCACTTCGATTCTGGTCGTCTGAATGCTAATCAGTGGAAAGACATGGATGATGAAAGCGTTATTAAGGAATTAAGCTCAATTCGGGGCATTGGTCGCTGGACTGCAGAAATGTTCCTCATTTTTAATATGGTTCGTCCAGATATTTTGCCCTTAGACGATGTTGGCCTCATTAAGGCTATTTCCCTTAATTACTTCAGCGGAGAGCCTGTTAGCCGTCATGAAGCCCGCGAGGTGGCAGCTAATTGGGCCCCGTGGCGAACTGTTGCCACCTGGTACATGTGGAGAAGTATCGACCCAATTCCAGTTGAATATTAAAATCAAGCTATGAAAACGACTTTCCTGGATTTCGAGCAGCAAATCGCCGAATTAGAGTCAAAGATTGAGGAGCTGCGTTTTGTTCAAGATGAGTCATCGGTAGATATCTCCGATGAGATCAAAACGCTTTCTGAAAAAAGTCAGCAACTGACAAAAGACGTTTACGCTAATCTCACTCCTTGGCAGGTATCTCAAGTAGCGCGTCACCCACAACGCCCTTACACCTTAGATTATGTGGGGGCCTTATTTACAGACTTCCATGAGCTGCATGGTGATCGCACTTTTGCAGATGATCAATCCATCATTGGTGGTTTAGCGCGTTTCGAGAATCAACCTTGTATGGTTATCGGTCATCAAAAGGGTCGTGATACTAAAGAGCGTGCATTACGCAACTTTGGCATGAGTCGTCCAGAAGGTTATCGCAAAGCTATGCGCCTCATGCGGCTTGCAGAAAAGTTTGACATTCCAGTTTTCACATTCGTAGATACGCCAGGTGCTTTTCCAGGTATTGATGCAGAAGAGCGCAATCAGTCAGAAGCGATTGGTCGCAACTTATACGTGCAAGCAGAGCTCGAAGTGCCCATCATCTCGACAATCATTGGTGAGGGTGGTTCAGGCGGCGCATTAGCAATTGCAATGGGTGACGTAGTTTTAATGTTACAAAACTCGACCTACTCAGTCATTTCGCCTGAAGGCTGCGCTTCCATTCTCTGGAAGACGGCTGATAAAGCCCCTGAGGCTGCAGAGCAGTTAGGTCTCACAGCGCAACGTTTGAAGGCTCTGGGTCTGATTGATAAGATCGTTGCAGAGCCCATTGGTGGCGCACATCGTGATTACGACAATATGATGAGCAATATGCGTAAAGCACTTGCTGAATCTTTAAAAACTTTTGATGACATGAAAGTAGATAAATTACTTGAACGTCGTCATGAGCGTTTGATGAGCTATGGCAAGTTTAAGGAAATCACAGCAAAGTCCTAATTCAGGGAAACGAATTGCGGTTGCCCTCAGTGGCGGCCTCGATTCGGTTGTATTGCTTGACACAGTTTGCAAAGCGCAAGCTAAAAATCAAATCTATGCGTTTCATATTCATCATGGCTTACAAAAGCCAGCGGATGATTGGTTAGTCTTTTGCGAAAAGCTTGCTAAAAAATACAAGATCCATTTTGATTTCAGACTACTTCACCTAAACAGCGAAGAAGTTAAAGGCAATATCGAGGCAAGAGCAAGAGCAGGGCGTTACGAGGCGCTTGCTGATCTTTGTGAAGAATATGGCATTGAAGACTTACTTTTAGCGCAGCATCAGAACGATCAAGCTGAGACAGTACTGCTCCAACTCCTCCGAGGCTCCGGTGTAGCGGGTCTATCCGGTATGCCCGAATCTAGACAGCGCACTACCAATCAACGCCTCACTCTTTGGCGACCACTCTTAAATCAAAGTAGACAAGAGCTAGAGGCCTATGCCAAAGAACATAAGCTTAAGTGGATTGAGGATCCCAGCAACCAAGATCGTAAATACAGACGCAATGCCATTCGTAAAGACATCATCCCTCAATTAGAGAAGATTCAGCCAGAAGCATTAACGAATATGGCGCGTAGTGCTGAGTTACTGGGTGAAGCACAAACTTTACTTAATCGTTTGGCGCAGCAAGATGGCAAAAACATTCTCAACAAAGATCAGTTGAAAGTAGCGCCATTACTTGCTCTAGCTAAAGATGACTTGCCTGCAGCAAATAATGTTTTGAGATATTGGCTGCATACTCAAGCTCTAGCTATGCCATCTCAAGAGCGCCTACAGGCATGGTGGCGTGATCTTGCTAAAGTCAAAGCAGATGCCAAGTTGGAATGGCTACATGATGATAGAAAAATTTACTTATGGCGTGGAGTCCTTCAGCTAGCCAGCACTGAAAAGAGACGTTGGGTTCTTAAAACATTACCTACCAACTCCAAGCAATTAGGACTGCCGGCAGATTGGGTAAAAAGTGCTCAAGAGAATAATCAAATTACCCTGAGGGAGAGACTTGGCTCAGAGAAGATTCAGATTAAGCCTAAGACCCCCCGCAAAACCCTTAAAAACCTCTACCAGGAGGCCGATATACCGCCCTGGGAACGTCATGCACCCTTGCTCTATATCGGTGATGAATTGATTGCTGTAGCTGGAATTGGGCTTAGTTACCCCCATCTCATATCCACGGGAAGGCGAGTACTCCCGGAATGGGTCTAAAACCCTGTAAAATAAGCCCTTTTTAGACCTCCAAGGATTCATTTCCTTGTTACTGATAGTTAAATAGACGGTTTTCATGGCTCTTATTGTTCATAAATATGGCGGCACCTCAATGGGCTCAACAGAGCGCATTGCCAATGTTGCCAAACGCGTAGCTAAATGGATGCGTGCTGGCCACCAAGTAGTGGTCGTGCCATCAGCTATGTCCGGCGAAACCAATCGCTTGCTAGGTCTTGCAAAAGAAATCAACCCAGATGCAAACCCACGTGAATTAGATCAAATCGCCTCGACTGGTGAGCAAGTTAGCTCTGGTCTATTAGCCTTGGCACTCATGCGCGAAGGTATCGATGCGGTGAGTTACGCTGGTTGGCAAGTAACAGTGCATACCGATTCTTCATTTACTAAAGCACGCATCAAGAGTATTGAGAGTGAGAAGATTCTCAAAGACCTCAATGCTGGTCGTGCAGTTGTCGTTACCGGTTTCCAGGGTGTCGATCCGAACGGCAATATCACTACGCTTGGTCGCGGTGGCTCTGATACCTCGGCAGTGGCAATAGCTGCTGCCTTGAAAGCAGACGAATGCCTAATCTACACAGACGTCGATGGTGTTTATACAACCGACCCACGGGTATGTGAAGACGCGCGTCGCCTGGACAAGATTACCTTTGAAGAGATGTTAGAAATGGCAAGTTTAGGTTCAAAGGTATTGCAGATTCGCTCAGTGGAGTTTGCTGGTAAGTACAAAGTTAAAACCCGGGTTTTGTCTTCTTTGACAGACCCATTGATGCCTTTAGACCAAGAGATGAAGTCGGGCACCTTGATTACATTTGAAGAGGACAGCACTATGGAAGCCGCAGTTATTTCCGGCATCGCCTTTGCGCGTGATGAAGCGAAGATTACCGTTCTTGGAGTTCCTGATCGTCCAGGTATTGCTTATCAGATCCTTGGCCCGATTGCGGATGCCAATATTGACGTGGACATCATCATTCAGAATCAATCTGTTGATGGTAAGACTGACTTCACATTTACAGTACCACGCGCTGATTATCAAAAAGCATTGGACTTACTCAAGAAGACTGTACAAGCCCACATTGAAGCAAAAGAGATCTCAGGCGATCCAAAGGTTTCTAAAGTATCAGTAGTTGGCGTAGGTATGCGTTCACATGTTGGTATCGCTAGCAAGATGTTCCGTACCTTGTCGGAAGAGGGCATCAATATCTTGATGATTTCCACTAGCGAAATTAAGATCTCCGTGGTTATTGATGAGAAATATATGGAATTGGCTGTACGTGCCTTGCACAAGGCATTTGAGTTGGATCAGAAGTAAGCAAAACGAGCAATTAACCCCTCAGAAGCGGTTATCCGTTAAACTGTGGGGCGTTGTAATAGTAAGAAGTACGGAGACGTGGCCGAGCTGGTCGAAGGCACTCCCCTGCTAAGGGAGCATCGGGGCTAAAACTCTGATCGGAGGTTCGAATCCTCTCGTCTCCGCCAATAACTTTGGCAAACTTTCTGCTTTTTGCTTTATACAACAAAGACTTAGCCCCTTAACCGGGGCTTTTTCTTTTCCTAAAAATACTCCCGCTTACCAGTACGCTTACCACCTAAACAATGCTTCAATAGTTTGCTTTATTAAGCTGGCATCGACTTAATAGATCTAACCTGTGGGCATAATTGTTCCAATACATCAATGATGTTCACAAAACAAATACCTAATTAGCATCCAAGGCACCCATGAATATTTTCATCGATACGAATATTTTGTTGGACTTATATCACCTGTCTGGGCCTGACTTGGATGAGCTGAAGAAAGTAATAAAACTTCATCAGACCTCTCAAATAAAGATTTACTTACCCAAGCAGGTTAAGGATGAGTTTTATCGAAATCGCGAGAGGGTTGTAAAGGAGTCTATTGAATTATTTGAAAAAAGTAAGGCTTCTTCATCTCTTCCGAATATGGCAAAAACGCATGATCGGATACCCGAGTTAAGAGGCCTTCAGGAAAGCTTTAATCAGCTCGTAAAGGATATTAAAGCAGACGTAACCCTACAGGCAGTTGAGAGTAGGTTAAAAGCGGACGAGCTTATAGAGGTTCTATTTGACCAATTTAAAGAAGAATCCATAGATCAAGAAATCATTCTCAAAGCTAAAGATCGACAACAAATTGGAAATCCACCAGGTAAAAAGGATAGTCTTGGCGACGCTATCAATTGGGAATGGTTGATTGTTTCTGTACCCGAACTTGAGGACTTAAACATTGTTAGTGGTGACGGTGACTTTGAGTCTGTGCTTACCCCGGGAGCCGTGAAGGATTTCCTTCAGAGGGAGTGGAGAGCTAGAAAACGATCTGAAATAAGATTATTCAAGGGGCTGCCCGAACTACTTAAAGAGTACTTTCCGGATATAAAGCTTTCAGATGAGATTGATAAGAAGGATGCAATCCTGAAGTTGGAGTCCTCATATAACTTCGCTGCTACACATGCTGCCATTGCAAAGTTAAATAAATATGATCAATTCAATGAAAATGAGCAGCTTAGACTCGTAAATGCTTTTATTGAAAATCAGCAAGTAAATTGGATAGTAGGGGATGAGGATGTATTTGACTTTGCTAAAAAATTACTGGGTCAAATAAAAAATGCCTCAATACAAATTGATGCTATACCTCTTGAAGTAATGATTTCGGATGTTGAAAAATCACGCAATGAAGATTCGCTTTAGCCATTCATCATTTTTACTACCAACCTTTAATCGATGGTGCTTGATTAACTTGAGGTGGTGATCCGATTGTTGTATTTGGTGGGGTGCTAATTGGCGCCTGAATATTGCCTTGATACTGGCCTTGAGGTCCGTAGAAATTTGTTTGGTTACCCTGTACTTGCGCAGAGCCTTGGAATGCGCCGGTGGCGCTGTAGGAGTTGGAAACACCGTTAGGCGAGGTCTGTATATAACCCTTGTACTCACCATTAGGGCCATATATGGCCTGTCCATGGGCAAGGCTCGAAAGAAACAACATGGCTAAGCAAAGATGATATTTCATCAAGTTATCTCCCGTTAATGTTATTAAGTGTAAGCCCATAGAGGCTCAGATAGTGAGCCTGGGATACAAACCCTAAAAATGCCATTAAATGACTGATTTCCTTATATTATTAAGGGATATATATAACTTTTGGCATTATTGAATGAGCAAGAAATCCCTTAGCGAACGAGATATTTGTACGAAATTCATTACGCCAGCCATTCTTGGCGCAGGCTGGGATTTGCACACTCAAATTCGCGAGGAATTAAGTTTTACTAAAGGTCGCATCATTGTTCGCGGCAAGTTACATACCCGCGGACAGCAAAAGCGCGCAGATTACGTTCTGTATTACAAATCTAATATTCCCATCGCCGTAATCGAGGCCAAAGAAAACAACCTCAGTGTTGGCGCAGGAATGCAGCAAGCGCTAGATTACGCGGAAACGCTTGATGTGCCTTTTGTATTTAGTTCAAACGGTGATGCATTCTTAATGCATGACCGAACTGGTTTAGCAGATAAGGTTGAGCAAGAGCTTTCTTTGGGGGCATTCCCGTCACCAGAAGAGCTATGGGCACGTTATTGCAAATGGAAGGGAGTTGATACCCCTGAGGCAAAAAATACCTTAGAAATGCCTTATTACGACGATGGCACAGGGCGCGCTCCAAGGTATTACCAAGTCAATGCAGTCAACAGAACAATCGAAGCGGTGGCCAATGGTGCCAATCGCATTCTGCTGGTAATGGCTACCGGTACCGGGAAGACGTACACAGCTTTTCAGATCATCTGGCGCTTATGGAAGTCTGGTACAAAGAAGCGTATTTTATTTTTAGCTGACCGCAACATCCTTGTGGATCAAACAAAAAATAACGACTTCAAGCCATTTGGCGCTGCGATGACTAAGATCAGCAAGCGTCAGATTGATAAGAGCTATGAAATCTACTTATCCCTTTATCAGGCTGTTACTGGCAATGATGAAGAAAAGAATATTTACAAGCAGTTCTCGCCAGACTTCTTTGATTTGATCGTGATTGATGAGTGTCATCGCGGCAGCGCCTCTGAAGATTCAGCTTGGCGTGAGATCTTGGATTACTTTTCTTCTGCCACACACATTGGCTTAACAGCCACACCAAAAGAAACTAAGGAAATATCAAGCATTACTTATTTTGGTGATCCTGTTTATAGCTATTCACTAAAGCAGGGAATTGAAGATGGTTTCCTTGCGCCTTATAAGGTGATACGAATTGATATCGATAGAGATCTTCAAGGCTGGAGGCCTAGTACGGGGCAGTTAGACAAACGTGGGCAAGTAATCGAGGATCGTATCTATAACCAGAGTGACATGGATCGAACCTTGGTCTTGGAAAAGCGGACAGAGCTAGTGGCTAAGAAGATTACTGAATTCTTAACCGCTACTGATCCATATGCTAAGACCATCGTATTTTGTGATGACATTGATCATGCAGAGCGCATGCGCCAAGCCCTGGTCAACTTAAACCCAGATCGCGTCAAAGAAAATCGCAAGTACGTCATGCGCATTACCGGTGATGAGCAAGAAGGCAAAGCTGAGCTTGATAACTTCATTAACCCAGAAGAACGTTACCCAGTAATTGCAACAACCTCTAAGCTAATGACTACTGGTGTAGATGCGCAAACCTGCAAGCTAGTTGTGCTTGATCAACATATCAAGTCCATGACCGAATTCAAGCAGATGATTGGGCGCGGCACTCGAATTAACGAAGATTACGGCAAATACTGGTTCACCATCATGGACTTTAAAAAGGCTACTGAGCTTTTTGCAGACGAAGCATTTGATGGCCCGCCAATTGTTGTCTACAACCCAGGACCAAATGATCCTCCTATACCGCCTGATGAGCCTGGCGAAGAGGGTGGTAGTGGAGGCGGTTTACCTGGTGGTGAAGGTGGTGATGCTGGTGGAGAAGGCTTCCCACCGGGTCCTGAAGGTAAACGCGCTAAATACTATATTGGCGATGTAGAGGTGCAAGTGATTGCTGAGCGTGTTCAATACTATGGTCCAGAGGGTAAGTTAATTACCGAGTCATTAAAAGACTACACACGCAAAGCAGTTCGCAAAGACTATTCAACCCTGGATGATTTCCTAAAGAGGTGGACTTCTGCTGAGCGTAAGGCTGCAGTGATTAAAGAGCTTGAAGAGCATGGAGTCCTCCTTGAGGCGCTGGCTCTAGAAGTAAGCAAAGACTGCGATGCATTTGATCTAATTTGTCATGTAGCGTTTGACCAGCCTGCTCTGACTCGTAGAGAGCGTGCAGAGCAAGTTAAAAAGCGTAACTACTTCACCAAGTATGGCGAACAAGCCCGTAAGGTTCTCGAGGCTTTACTTGAAAAGTATGCGGATACCGGCATCGAGAATATCGACGATATTAAGATTCTGACCCTGGACCCATTTAGTAAAATGGGCACAGCAAGTGAGCTTGTATCAGCCTTTGGCGGTAAGTCAGGCTATATAGCTGCTTTGCATGAGCTAGAAAACCAGCTCTACGCCTAAAATTTATAGCAATACCAACAGATAGGCTTTACCACTTATGAGCATTAGTTCAACTATTAAATCAATCCAAGACATCATGCGCAAAGACGTAGGTGTTGATGGTGATGCCCAGCGTTTGAGTCAATTGGTGTGGATGCTCTTCCTGAAGATTTTTGATGATCGTGAGAGCGAGTGGGAATTGCTTCAGGATAAGTACAGGTCCCCACTTCCCGAAAAGTACCGCTGGAGAAATTGGGCGGCCAATGCTGAGGGCATGACCGGAGATGAGCTAAAGCAATTCTTGGATAACGATCTATTCCCAGCCTTACAAAACCTAGAGGCTAAAGGCGGTGATCAGCGCGCTTATGTTATCCGGTCGGTATTCGAGGACGCCTATAACTATATGAAATCTGGCCAGCTGATTCGCCAGGTGATTAATAAGATTCAAGAAGGCGTAGATTTCAACAAAGCCCAAGAGCGCCACCTCTTTGGCGATATGTATGAGCAACTTCTGAGAGACCTCCAAGCAGCGGGTAATGCAGGCGAGTTCTATACCCCAAGGGCGGTGACTGAATTCATGGTTCAGATGGTTAACCCACGTCTTGGTGAGAAGGTAATGGACCCAGCCTGCGGAACAGGTGGATTCTTGTCATGCTCAATTGAGCACATCAGAAAACAAGACGTCAAAACGTTAGAGGATGAGGCTCAGTTGCAAGGCAGCATCTATGGCATTGAGAAAAAACCAATGCCGCACTTACTCTGCACAACTAACATGATCCTTCATGGTATCGATGTGCCAAGCAACATTCGCCATGACAATACGTTAGCAAGACCCCTTATTAGCTGGGGTCCATCTGAGCGAGTAGATGTCATAGTTACTAATCCACCATTTGGTGGCATGGAAGAGGATGGAATTGAAACCAACTTCCCGGCGACATTTAGAACAAGAGAAACTGCAGACCTTTTTCTGGTTCTGATTATGCAAATGCTCAAGCCAGGTGGGCGCGCGGCGGTAGTTCTACCGGATGGCTTCTTATTTGGAGAAGGCATTAAAACCCGGATCAAAGAAAAGCTGCTGGAGGAATGTAATCTTCACACTATTGTGCGATTGCCTAAGGGCGTCTTTGCGCCCTATACCTCAATCAATACAAACCTTATATTTTTCACTAAGGGCGCCCCAACAAAAGATGTTTGGTTTTATGAGCATCCTTATCCAGAGGGTGTGAAGAGCTATAACAAAACAAAGCCAATGAGGATTCAGGAATTTGAGGTGGAGAAATCTTGGTGGGGGTCCGAAGGGGATAGTTTTAAAGATCGCAAGGAGAATGAGTGCGCCTGGAAGGTAACTATTGAAGACATCAAGGCTAGAAACTATAGTCTTGATATTAAAAATCCCCAAACATTACAGGGAAGACTTCAAGACCCCGAAGATTTATTGGCTAAATATCAGAGGCTTCGAGAGGAAATTTCTATAAAAAGAAAAGAGCTTGGGGCGGTTCTTGAAAATTGCTTTCTCGGTAACTTGGAATTGAGTTTAGTTCAAAGAATATTGATAGAGCGGTTTGATATATGTACTGCGCCTGATTTGGAAAAAAAATTGGGACGTGGTAGATCATCTTCTAACGCTGGCGGTGTTTATGGAATCCATAGACTTAGAGAATTAATATTGAATTTAGGTATTCGTGGATTCTTGGTGCCGCAGCTCGAAATTGAAGGTTACGCAAGTGAGTTATTGGAGGCTATTGAATTAATAAATACTAATTTGTCTAAAAATTCGGTTTCTAAAAGAAAAAAATCTCAAGCAATCCCAGTTGGAGATATCAAAAATTATTCAATTCCTTCACAATGGGCGGTAGGGCGTTTAGGGGATATTGCAACATTAATTACTAAGGGTACAACACCAACCTCTCTAGGTCACTCCTATCAGAAGTCTGGGGTAAATTTTATTAAAGTTGAAAACGTAAGCGATGGAATTATTAATATTGACTCAATTGATCAATATATCTCCCATGAAGTTGATCGTATATTATCCCGCTCCAGTCTAGAGGTTGATGACATACTATTCTCGATTGCAGGAACTATTGGTAGGACCTGTATTGTTCGAGATTGTGATATTCCCGCGAATACCAATCAGGCATTTGCGATCATACGAGGAACAAGAGATGTTTTTTATCCCACCTTTCTATTGAAGCAATTGGATTCATTTGTTGCGGATCAAATAAAAGAAAAGGCGCGAGGAGGAGCCATGAATAATGTATCTTTACTGGATCTCTCGCAGGTCATTTTATTTATACCTCCCATTGAGGAGCAAAAAAGAATTTCTCTAAAAATAGACGAAATAATGGCTTTATGTGATGAGCTTGAAGCTAGCATTATTCAATTTATAAATCTTCAGAGGGATATCACAGATGTCGTTATTGGCGGAGTGATTTCATGATTTCTTTAAGCCTCTGTATAGGGGTACATAAAGATTTATAGATCTTATTGCTAACTCAGCCTTTGTTACGCATCCCGGCTATTCGGGATGCGCAATGATCACAATATTGATTTTTCTTTTTTTTCAATAATAAATGATTGAACCTGCTCAATAGTCCAAAAAGATGACCTGCCAATCTTGATTGGCTTGGGAAACTCACCTTTCTGAACCATCAGCCAGAATTTTGATTTCGAAACTGGTATTACCTCAAGGATCTGTGGAATTCGCATCAATGTAATTGATGGAGTTTGCGCATTTGAATTACTCATGACGACCTCCTTGACGGGCGCGCTTCATATTTTTTCGATAAACCTGCAAAGCCATTTTTGCAGAGCTCATCTTCGTGTAACCGTATGAACGGTACAAACTGTAAAGCCGAATTGCTACCATCAAATTGTTCTCCATCTTGTCATGTTATGTATGAATATGTGTGCTACTGAAGAGCAATGTAGTCAATGAAATTTTGATGGTCAATCAAAAGTCAATACCCATCCTCTGAACACAAATTATTTTTGCCCTACAAAAAAATATTTATTCATATAAGTGCTACAACCCAATCCAGTAATGGGCTACAGCCTTGTCAGTAATTTCTGATGGCATTAGGAGAGTGGTGGACATGCATAGATCAATTAACACTTCAAGATAATTATTTAAGTAACTCAAATTTCTTAAAGAAGGATTACAGCGAATTAGTAGATAAATAAATTCAAAATAAATTCAGAAAAAACGCGTTTGACGATACGCTTTCCGATTGTTAGATTCATCTCTTGCATTAAATAATTCACGCAAGAAAAAGAACGCTACGGAGACTGTTTTAAATGAATTACTACGAGCATCACATTGGAGATTACGCAGAAGCAACCGCCCATCTCACCTTTATCGAGGACGCTACCTATAGTCGCCTGATCAGAAAGTACTACGCTACAGAAAAGCCACTTCCAGCCGATGTGAAGATCGTCCAAAGATTAATTAATGCCAGGTCTAAAGAGGAAAAAAATGCAGTGGTCTCAGTCCTCAATGAATTTTTTAATCTAACGGATGATGGCTGGCGCCAAGAACGTTGTGACCATGAAATAGCTCGCTTTAAAGATCGCCAAATTAAAGCTAGGCGGAGTGCGGAAGGCCGTTGGCAGTCCTTATCAGCAGACCAAATACTGTCAGACAGAACGCCTAACTCAGTATGCGATCGCAATGCGAACGCATTGCCAACGCAATGCTCACCAAACACCATACACCAGTCACCAATCACCAATCTCCATACACCAGACAAACAAAACAATGGGGCTGAAAAGAAAAATGTTGGTAGGAGCGACCAAACCTCAGTTCAGATAATTCAACTTTTTGCGAAGGAGGGTATCAACATTCCCCTTGATGATGGGCGCATCAAAGAGATGATTGGGATGGATATTTCAGAAAAGGAGATGGCCGAAGCAATTTTGCAGGCCAAAGAGACGAGAAGGCGAGCATCAAGCTCAACACCCATCAATGTAGGTTTTGTTTTGGCCATTCTCAAAGGCATGCGAAGAAAGAGTCAGGCCAATGATCCAGCTGAAGATATCTGGTGGAAAAGTAATGAAGGGATAGACATCAAAGGAAGGGAGCTAGGCATGCGAGCTCAGGGCTCAGAAAGCTATGACGCATTTAAAGCCAGAATCTTCGCTGAGTTACGTAAGCGTCAGGAGGCATCCAATGCAAACTAAGCAAGTAAGCCAAGCAATGGTTGGTGTCATTGATCGCCCAGACATGGAAGACTTTCCCATAGGTTCAATTGTGAAGACTCCCAGTGGGCGTATAGGTACGGTGGTAAAGCATAGAGGCGCCCAAAGCCGATTTGACCTATTTCAAAGAATCATTATTGAGTTTGAAGATCCTATCGGTGATTCAGTAGCACTGCAACCCCATCTGCTAACGATGATCAAGCGACCTGCGGCGGAATCATGATTGAAAACAATCAAAAGAAATCAAAGGGTGGGGCTAGGGCTGGCGCAGGGCGCAAGACTGGCAGCTTAACTAAGCGCACTCGTCAGATAGCTGAAGCAGTAGCAACCCAGGGGATCACTCCGTTAGAAGTCATGATGAAGGTAATGCATCAGCTATATGAGCATGCCAGCAATGTTCGAGAAGAAGATCTTGGCGAAAAAGAATCGGCAAGCGAAGCACGAATTAAGCTGCTGAACATGGCTGCTACCGTTGGAAGGCATGCAGCTCCTTATGTGCATCCACGCTTATCTGCAATTGAACACACGGGCAAAGATGGTGTTCCATTACAAAGTGGCGTGCTAGTCGTACCAAGTGCTATGAGTGTTGAGGATTGGGAGCGGGCAGCTCAGCCAAAACACTGACCCATCAAAAACCAATGAAAACAATCTGGGCGCCATTACCTGGAAGCCAGACTTTGTTTCTGACTTGTCCTGTATATGAGGTGTTGCTTGAGGGCACCAGAGGAGGGGGTAAGACCGATACCTTACTCATGAGCTATGCCCAGCATGTAGGTAGAGGCTTTGGAGACCATTGGCGCGGGACGCTCTTTCGCCTTACTTATCCCCAGTTGGCTGACGTAGTAGCCAAGAGCAAGCGCTGGTTCTATCAGATCTTCCCAGGCGCAAAATTCAATGAATCTGACTATGTCTGGAAATGGCCAACAGGAGAGATGCTGTATTTCCGTTATGGGGCTAACGAAGACGACTACTGGAATTACCATGGCCACGAATACCCATGGCTAGGGTTCGAAGAACTCACTAACTGGCGCAATCTCTCTTTCTACGAAGCAATGCATTCCACTTGCCGGTCATCCCATCCTGGAATGCCAAGGATGGTAAGGGCTACATGCAATCCATTTGGAGTCGGACATGCACCAGTAAAGGAGAGATTTCAGATTGGGGCAATACCAGCTGGTCAAATCATCAAACAAGAAGGCACATTACCCAGGGTCAGAATTCATTCGACGATTTATGAGAACACACACCTACTCAAAAATGATCCCAACTACCTTATGAGCCTAGAGTCACTAAGTGATCCAAACAGACGTAGAGCGTGGTTAGAGGGAGATTGGGATATCCACGTGGGAAGTTTCTTGGAAGGCGTATGGCAGCCCTCTAAACACGTTGTAGAACCCTTCGCAATTCCACCGACATGGAAGGTCTGGCGATCTATGGATTGGGGGTACGCGAGACCATATGCAATTTATTGGTTTGCATTATCCAATGATGAAGTCTATTACCTATGGCGAGAGCTCTATGGATACGGAGACAAAGAAAACACCGGTACTAGAGAAGACGCAACCGTAGTTGCGGAGAAGATCAAGAAGATCGAGATACATGACCAACGCCTTGGTTATGAATACCGCATGAACCTAGCTGACCCATCCATCTTTTCCAAAATAGGAGCCGAGCGATCAATAGGTCAAATCTTCAGAGATAAAGGAGTGAAATGGACCGAAGCCTATAACGCCCCCAGAAGCAGAGTAAACGGAGCCCAAGAAATCATTCGCCTATTGGCAGAAGGAAGGCTTAAAGTCTTCAGTACTTGTAAGCACTGGCTTAGAACTATTCCACAGCTACCGCCGGATTCATTGAACCCCGAAGATGTAGATACCGACTCAGAGGATCATGCTTGGGATGCTACAAGGTATGGGGTTATGCGCGCTAGGAGGGTGTCCTAAGGAATTACTTATAAGCTGAAATGACCGCTAACGGCCAATAGGAGTCATTACCTAAATCAGATTAATCCCAAACCCTTTCATCAGCAATGCAAATAAGCCAAAGCAAATAACCGTTGCCACTATGCATGCACCCATAGTTATCCAGAAACCCAGCTTTGGAAGTAAGTATGGGAATAATAGAAACATCGGTAAAGTTGGGATCACATACCAAAAGGTGTAATAAGCGTGATTGGCAATCTTCTCTTCAGTTTGGTTCTCGACATAAAGCCAAACTAGGGTGAGCAATGTCATGAGCGGTAATGCTGCCATGAAACCGCCCAACCTATCACTTCGTTTGGCAACTTCACTAATGAAGACCACCATTCCTGCGGTTAGGAGATATTTGGTAATGATCCAAGCCATTTGTGCCTCTAAATAGTGTGATGCGGTCCAGTTTATACAAACCTAGACATGCTGCCTAGATAAGCATAGGATGAAACTGGGCATAAAGCCTAGTGGAGGTTGGTATGAATCAAATCATGGGTGGCTCAATGATGGGTGGCATGGGCTTGGTAGGTATTTTGGCTCTGACTGCACTAATTCTTTCAATAGCAGCCCTATGTAAGTACTTGTTTTTCTCAAAAAAGTAAACATATATAGGTATATAGAAAAAAGGAGAAGAAAATGCCTCAAATCAATTTAAGCGTGCAGGGTATGACTTGCGGTTCATGTGTAAAACATGTAACTAAAGCCATTGAGTCTTTAAGTGGCGTTGAGAGTGTCAATGTGGATCTGCAATCTGGTCGTGTGCAAGTTTCTAGAGCTACCAACCAGTCTGACGACTTGATCCATGCTTTAGATGAAGAAGGTTATCCATCAAGCTTGGACTTGGATGAGCAGTCAGCTGCTCCTACCCAGAAAAAGAGTGGTGGCTGCTGTTGTGGCTGATCACCAAACTTAATTGGCTATTAGGGCTTAAAATAAACCCATGAAGAAGACTGCAGTAATGCTCTTTTTAAGTTTCTTGGTTAGCATGGTCAATGCCAGCACCATGCCTATATCGGTAGGAGAGTCTTCTCATGCCAAGCAAACTGCTTCTCATAGCCATTGCGAGGAGGTTGTGACTCCTGCAGCCCATGATGACTCGAAGCCAGTTAGCAAGTTAAGTGTCAGCCACTATTGCTGCTCTTCTATTGCAGTTTTAAATAATCCAATTGTTTTTGCTCTAAACGAATCATCTGATGTTTATTTGCTTGGTGAAACACCCAAGTCTATTTCCAATATTGCTGAATCTATCTACAAACCACCAAAACAATATCTGTAATCACCTTTGATTTAACGACTTAGGTCGTTTTGATAATTTATGTTTTGGAGATTTAGTAATGAATATGACTCACTATATGCAGTTATTGGCAGACAACCAGCCGTGGAATCTGCTTATCTTTATGGCTATACCGATAGTTCTTGCTGAAACGTTGGCAATTACTGAACTGTATATCCTGTTCACACGAAAGTTTGATGGCTTTGTCTATCACCTGAATCGCTTTTCAGGCACAACTGTTGGACTTTATTTCATAGGCATCATTGTCTATTTAATGACAACCGCAGTTGTTCCAATTACCAAAGGCGGTGAGTGGAGAACCGCTATTGATGTGGTTGCTGTGGGTAGTTATCTGATTGGTGGCTTGCCATTGATTTGGATTGCCTTGCAAGAGTTTGGCTTTGTGAATAAAGCCCTAGACCAAATGGGTAAGTTAAAGGTTCATGCAATTTGTGTGGCCTTATTCCTAGTCTTTGGACACATTGCCATGATTGCAGGGATGCTAGACCCATCTTTACTTGGCTATAAAGGTGCTAATACTCATCAAATGAGCGGTAATACTGGACATGAACAATGTGACCCAGCCATGTATTCGCAGATGATGCAAATGCACCAGCAGATGATGGGCAATATGACTCCTGAACAAGTGAAGCAGATTCAAAAGCATATGCCAATGAATGGAGGAAGTATGCCGATGAGGAATTCAGAACATAACCACTAGTCCAATTGGCATTAAAACTAGACCGCCTTCGGGCGGTTTTTCTTTGACTGCAAATGTCTGCTTTGGGTCGGAAGCGGCCTAACGTTTATTTATCCAAAATAAATTCATTGTCTTAAAGTATGGGCCTTATAACTTATGCATGCCACAAGAATCCAAATCTCTTCAGCAAAAATGGAATGACCGCATTAAACATGCGCGCGCTCACTGGGCATCCTTTCATAAACGCGTAAAGCACAACCGCAATACTGTTGCTGGGTTTAACTGGAATGCAGATCCCACTGGTAAAGAGTTCTACAGCCTAAGAGCTAATTTAATCCACGGAACTATCTCTGCGGTCCTACCTAATGTATATGCGCGTAACCCAGAGATCTCAATTACCCCAGCCCATGCGGGCGCGGATATCAAACTCTTTTGCAGCACCCTGGAAAAAGTAACTAATAGAGCTCTAGAGCATGCTCATTTAAAGAATCGAGCTAAGTCTACAGTCAGGGCTGCATTGACCTGTAGCTTTGGAATCCTAAAGGTGATGTACCAAAGAAATGTCCATGAGGATGCTTATATCCAGGGACGTTTTAATGACGCACAGGAGAACTTGCTATCCATTGAGGAGCTCGAAAAAGACCTCCAAGACAAAGACCAAGCCAATCATCATGATGCCAAGAGAGCTGAGCTAGAGGAACTTATTCGGTCGCTACAAGAACAATCCGAAGTGCAATATGCTGAAGGCTTAGTCATTGATAGGGTCCTCACAGAAAATCTCCTCATTGACCCATCCATCTGTGAGTTCTGGGATTACACCGATGCAGACTGGATGTGCCAGGTCATTCCCATGAAAAGATCCCAGGCGGAGGCTCTGTATAAAAAGGATCTCTCCAATGCGAAGATCTACCAACCAGGACAGGGCGAGCATTCGCACAAGAAGGCTAGACGCTTAGCTTCAATGCAGTTAGATGCTGGGCCAGTCAGTGATGATCAACAGATAGCGGTTCTAGAGATATGGGACAGGACCACTCAGCGCGTATACACAATGGTAGAGGGCGCCACGGATTGGCTAAGAGAGCCTTATTCGCCACCTAGGGCTGGAGAGCGCTGGAATCCATTCTTCTTATTGCCATACCAGGTAGTCGATGGTCAATTCGTTGGTCCAAGCCTAGTTGATCTTACTGAGCGCCTGCAGGATGAGCACAATGAAGCAAGGGATAGATTTAATCAGCACCGGGATCTCTGTATCCCGGGATGGGTGGCTTCTGCTGATATCAACGAGAAGACCATTAAGAAGCACTCGGATTCTCGCTTTGGTGAGATCACCATCGTTGATACTGAGGGTAAGCCGCTTAACCAAGTCATTATTCCGAGAGGTCACCCAAAGATAGATCCAATCGTCTATGACACTAGCGCAGTACGCTATGACTGGGAGCAAGTAACAGGCTTGCAAGATGCAGCAAGGTCTACCGTAGTAAGGCCCAAGACCGCTACTGAAGCCAATATTCTGCAAAGAGCCTTATCAGGGCGCATATATGAATTCAAAGACCAGATCGAGGATTGGTTGCAAGAGATCGCGCAATACAGTGCCCAGGTTCTGCTGCAAGAACTCACAAAAGAGCAGGTAGAGCGCTATGTGGGCGCGCCAATCACTAAAACAACCATGATTGATGGTCAAGCTATCACGACAAAAGAGAAAAGCTACGACTGGCCTGAACTCACTAAAGAACGAATCTTCGAAATGGTCGACCTGCGTATCCGAGCTGGAACGACTGGTTCACCTGATGGCATTGAGGAGAAGGAGGGTTGGCTAAAAGTCTTGCCAATGATCGCCAGCCTGTCCATCCAAATACAAAACCTACAGGCAAGAGGGATGGATTACGAACATATCCGTAGCCTCCTACACGAGACTCTCTTGCGATATGACGATCGTATCGATTCAAATCTATTTATACCCAAGATTGAAAAGCAAGCCGATGGATACAAGGATATTTCAATGAATTGGCAATGGGAAATCAATAGGGAAAAACAAGGCAAACATCAACATTTAAAAGGGGAGACAGTAGATGACACAAGCAGTGAAAAACTTTAGCTCTGGAGTATTAACCAATGGAGGTTTAGTTCAGAAAGAGCAAGAGCGTGAAGCAAAGCGCCAGCAAGAAAAATTGCGTAAAGAGGCTGAAGAGAAGAGTGCGGCTGAAGCCGTTGCCAGGCGCATAAAGGCAAGGGAAGAGCGCGCCTTAGAAAAAGCAGAGCAAGAAGCCCAAGCTAAGGCTAAACAATTAGCGGACGAAGAGCGGCGAAGAAAAGCTGATGAGAAGTCAGTTCAAGATGAAGTGGCACGACTTCAAGTGGTTGCTGCAAAGGAAGCGGCTAGATTAGAGAGGCAGAAAGACCTTGAGAGAAGGCTTGCAGAAAAGGCGGCGCTTCAGCAGCAAGAAGAAGCTAAGCGTAAGACTCAGCACAAGCCTGTTGCCTTGCTTGATAGCCTCAGTAAAGAGACGGGGACTAAAGAGCCTGAGGCTGAAGAAGGTGAACCCACTCAAGAGCAAGAGGCTGAAGAGGAGAGCGCAGAACCTGTCTTTGCACCAGTGAAGGGTGAGGTGCTAATACCGGCTGAGATGCCTTCATTAACGTCTAATCCAGAACCGGAGCTAATAGCTGCCAGAGATATCAGCGAGTTATTGCCACCCCCTGTTGTACTTACCGTTGAGGCCGAGTCGCAAGCTTCCATGCAGGTAGAAAGTGGCAAGGATCTCATTGAAAGAGTCTTGAGCGCAACCGAGGAGACCCCCAAGGAGCCAGTAGAGGAGGCGACACAACCGAATCGTAGTGAAAACCGATTCCAAAAGATGGCTAATACCAATCGTGATCTTGCTAAAGAGAACGATGCGCTCAAGTCAAAGGTAGAAGATCTTTTAGATAAGTTACATAGCTACGAAATTGAAGGTGAGCTGGTGGGTAGCATGATGGATTCGGTAGATCGCAATAAGAAAGAGAAGTGGCACGAAAAGCCGGGAAAGTCCTACCTAAACAAGGATCACTTCAGCGTTGTTAAAGAGGCTAAGCAGGAAATGCTCAAGTACCTTTCTACAAGACAGGGCGAGATTGATCATTGCTATAAGTCTGAGCTCTTCGCTAAATATATGGATGACCCGTTTTACATGAATGTATTCGTGCAAAACCATGGCGTATTTGAATGGTGGCCAGTAATTGATTCCATTTACAACTCCATAGGCTTGCCAAAACCAGACTGGTCTAAGGTAAAGGTTACGAGCCATGCGCCACAACCGATTAGAGCTAGAACAGCTACCTTGGGATCACCTGTTGCAAGCTCTGAGCAACCCATGGATCGTATAGCCCAACACCTAGGCAATATGGGTATCTAGTCTATTGCCTAGCAAATAACATTAAGGGCGCGATATCGCCTTTATCTGCGGCGCGCAGGGCTAGTAGGTAGTTTTGACGTGTAGTGCCTGGGGTGGCGATTGAAGTATTGCCGCCCCAAGAAAATCTTTTACCACCAAGGCTCACAATCAAAGCATCAGCCATTAATCGCGCATGACGACCATTGCCATTTGGAAACGCATGAATCAACACTAACTGATGATGAAAGCGCACAACAATCTCATCAATGGGCATCGCCTTGTTTTCAATTTGATAGGTAGTGTTATCTAAGAGATTCTTGAGGGCAACGGCAATCTGAGTCCAATCAATGCCGATACTCTTGGCGCTCTTTCTGAATGTGCCAGCCCACTGCCAAGTTTGATTAAACATACGACTATGCAATTCACGCACCAAGCCCTCATTTAAAGCTTGAATGATCTTTTGACGCGCAATCCAATCTGCACCTTCGACAATATTCATTTCTTCCCAAGCGTTTAAATCAGCTTGAGTGCTAATGTGTTTGGGGATAAGACCCTGAGCTTCATCCGGATCAATCGGAGTAGCTCCTGGTGCGTATTCAAACTGCATCACCATAGATTCCTTCTAGGACCATCCAGAATCTCTTTTGCGAGAAGTTGAAGTTGCTTTTCGCTGGCAGACTTGTCTACCGACTGATCCTCAAGACTCATTGAATGAGAAATAGGGCGCAGTCTTTCACGCGCAACTAAAGTAGCGCGATCTTCCAAGATTTCCTCTAAAGACTTGCGTGGCACGAGGGTGTATTGCAACTCACAATCTAAGGCACTAGCTAATTTACGTAGGCTAGCTAAAGTGATCTTTTCATCGGCTTCAGCCTTTTCAAGCTTTGTAATACTGGCGGGTGTAACGCCTAGCTTGCGAGCCAATGCAGAGGCTGACATGCCCAAAGATTCGCGAATAGTTTTAACCCAGCCGCTAGCTGGACGGGTTGGAGGACGAACTTCCCTAAGCTTGGTAAGGACCAAGTCCATTTGATGGAGTTGTAAGTTGGCAAATTTCTTGTTCATATTGATACCTATAGGTATTAATTAATATGTCTAATTGTAACCTATAGGTATTAATTAATACACTTAATTGATACCCATAAGTATCAAATAGCTATAAAAAGGAGGGTTTTTCGCTTAAATAACAACGTCATTCCGTCAAGGGCACCCCAACGGGGTGGCTTGCGAACCCTTGATGGCCACGATCAAAGAAATGCTCTTTTATGCCCAAGGTGGCGCAATGACACATTGGGCATAAAGACTCATAGCAAAATAATCAAGACACCCAACAAAAACCCCAGATATATCCAAAGCACTTAACAACTACCCAAATAATGAATGTATGTAGCAATGGTTAACTACTGGGCTACTGGTTCATCCCACGCGTTAAAGCTAGAGTCGCGCCTAGTAGCGTAGCAATGGATAGGTTCACGCACTATCAATCGGTATGAATCTAACTAATTCATAAATATAGATAGGGGTGGCATATGCCAATTTCAAATACAGACTTGCAAGAGTTAGCTAAGGTTTCCTTGGATGAGTACTTGCGTAATCTGCCAGTCGATCAAATCGCGGTAGAGCGACCTTTCCTGAAAAAACTCATGGAAGGCCGTAAGAGCCTATTAGGTGCAAAGCAGAACGTTGTCGAGAACATTCGCAAAGAACACGGTAGTAACTTTAGCTGGGCCTTTGGCGAAGAGACGGTCAAGTTCAATAAACGCAATACCACTGAGCAAGCTTCCTTCCCATGGCGAAGAGCAGTAGATGGCTTGTACATTGACTATGACCGTCTCTTTAGCAATGGCATTAAGGTCAGAGAAGGTGGGGCGCGTGGTTTTCAATTGGAATACAACGAGCGCGTACAACTGATCAATCTCTTGGATGAGCAATTGGAAGTCCTGCGAGAAGGCTTTCTCAATAAGTTAGACCTGGAACTTCACCGCGATGGCTCGCACGGCGCAGATGCGGTAGTTGGCCTAGACAGTCTAGTCAGCCTAGCTCCAGATGCCGGTACGGTAGGTGGTATTGATCGAGCTAAGGCAAGTTACTGGCGTAACTACGCAGTTAAAGACATTGCATCAACATCGCCAGGTAACTTAGTAGGCGAGATGGAGACTGCATGGCGTCAATGCATTAAGCATGGTGGTAGCCCGGATTTCATCATCGCAGGGGGTAAGTTCATTGATACCTATCGCAAGCAGGTGACAGTCACCCATATCGCTGGATCGGGTGAGACCAAGTACATCGATGCTGGCGTAGGTGCAGGCGTCAATACTGGCCTAGCCTTTAAAGGGGTTGAGATCATCTGGGATCCACAGTTTGATGAGCTCGATGCCATGGCTAATAGAACTGTTGAGTGGAGTAAGCGATGTTATTTCCTCAACACACGCTTTATGAAGCTACGGGATGACGACTTAGACATCGTAGCCCCGATTCGTCCGCACGATACCTTAGCTATGTACGCCATGGTGAACCTACGTTGTGCTTTATCCATCTCAAGAGCAAATGCCCATGCGGTATTAGCCATTCAATAAGGAAGATCAATATGAACCACAAAGAACTCATTCATAGTGACTTCCAAATTAAAGAGGTAGAGGCGGTAGTGCGCAGGGATGCATTCACGACTATCCATGTACATGTGCCGCCGTATGAGACCAACATCCTGCGAAATCTATTCGGGCGCGAGAACGTCACGGTGTTCGAGCGCCCATCAAAGACCACTATTACTCCAGAACAGGAGTACGACAGACTCTGCGCCAAGTATGGACATGAAGTAGTGGCCAAAGTCTTTGGTGAGGATGACGGTGATCGCCTAATGGAAATAGTAGAGGGACTAATGGCTGAAGGAAGGCTCCCAACTCACGAGCAAACATTAGAAAAGGCTTGCGAGCCAGAGGCAACACCAGAAAGCAAAGGAGCCAAGAAACGCTAGCAGCAGGGAAGATCACCGCTAGCGGCCGGTGTTTGGGTGCGGCTGTGGGTGTTGAAGTAACGATGGTGTGTGGGCGCGCGTAACTGCGCCCCACTGCCAACACCAAAGAAAAGCCCAGGCGGTAGTGGGGCGGTGGACTTCCATATTCCAAGCATCAAGAAAAGAACCTATTACATGCTTCCAATCATCACGTCTCTAGTCCAAACCTTGGCCATCAATGGCCTTGGTCTGCTTGCAGGCGCGGTCCAAGCGAAAGGCAAGGAATTCATTGAGAGCAAAATTGGGGCGCGTATTCCGGACAACCCCAGTCAGGAAGATCTAATAAAGCTCAAACAGTTAGAGATTGAGCAAGAGCAGCTTCTACTGCAATACACGCTTAAACAAAAAGAGCTTGAGATAGAAGAATCCAAACTTCTAGCGGAGATGCATCGAGCTTCTCAAGAAAATGCCACACAGCGCTGGCAATCCGATATGGGTAGCGATTCAAAGTTATCGAAGAACATCAGGCCAGGAACGCTTGTTTATATTCTTACCGCCTATCTTCTATTCGCACTTCTCTCAGCAATGGGGATAGATATTAATGAAGCCTATGTGAAGCTTCTGGGCGAGTGGGGTCAGCTAGTCATGCTGGCTTACTTTGGAGGAAGATCAGTAGAGAAGATCTTTGAGATGCGTATGCATGGCTCAAATAAAAGAGAAGGGCAGGCATGAGTGGTTTGGTTGCAGAGCAAGCTGCATTCTTGATTGATGTCAGCCGCCTCATTCAGTTTGCAATAGCTGAAGGGTGGGTAGTTACAGGAGGGGAGCTTTGGCGTTCCCCAGAACAGCAGGAAATCTATTTCAAAAGCGGTAGATCAAGAACCATGAATAGCAATCACTTAAGGCGCTGCGCTATTGACCTGAACTTCTTTTGGAACGGAAAGCTTGTCTGGGATAAAGAGCTAATCCGGTCGGTTGGTGAGTATTGGGAAAGCCTAAGCACCAAGAACAGGTGGGGTGGAAATTTCAAGGGATTTGTAGATATTCCTCATTTTGAGAGGATGGTTTAGGGCTCATCTAAACGGCGGCTTCCCGCCAATTACGCTCGGTAGAGCGGAGGATTTAAAAATCCTTGTGTCGGTGATTTGATTCCGCCCCGGGCCGCCAAGAACTTCAAAATGACTGCTTAGGCAGTCATTTTTCGTTTCTAGTCTTAGTGTTTACTGTTGCCTATATTAGTTAACGCTTTTGAACTTTGCCTACCGCCGTATATTTGACCCAACTCTGCCTAACCGTAGCCAACCATCTAGGGTGGTTACTTACCATGTCGTTTAAAACGAAATTATTAACGAGTGCTGAGGGTAATCACTAACGCATGCTTCCATAAAAGTAGCTATGCTGACGTGAGCTTAAAAATTACTGTGGAGGAGACATCCATGAATTCAGAAAACTTTACGAATAGACGTAGGGTCATTACAGCGGCACTGGCTGGTGGCGCCAGTTCTATATTGCCATCTTGGGCTTTGGGGGCAGAGAAAACTAATTTGCCTATTGCTTATGGCGAGCGTGAGCTCATGGCCTTCCCTGAAAAGAAGCCCATGATTGTGTTGACCTCTAGGCCACCGCAATTAGAGACTCCTTTTAAGTATTACGATAATCATGTCATTACGCCTAATGATGAATTCTTTGTGCGCTATCACATGGCGGGGATTCCAACATCTATTGACCCTAATACTTATCGGTTAAAAGTTGGTGGCAATGTAGAAAAGCCTTTAGAGATTTCTCTAGAGTCTTTAAAGAAAAACTTTCCATCCCAACGTATCGTTGCAGTGAATCAATGCTCAGGTAATAGCCGCGGCTTATTTGAGCCTAGAGTCAATGGTGGTCAATTGGGTAATGGTGCTATGGGTAACGCCGCTTGGGTTGGCGTGGCCTTAAAAGACATTTTGAAGGCGGCAAATCCCGGCAGCGGTGCTAAGCAAGTTACTTTCAATGGCTTAGATCAGCCAATTCTTCCAAGCGATTCTGATTTTGTAAAAGGCTTAGATATTGACCATGCTATGGATGGCAATGTGATGGTTGCCTATCAAATGAATGGAACAGATATTCCCTTCTTAAATGGCTACCCAATTAAATTGATTGTGCCTGGCTATTACGGTACCTATTGGGTCAAGCACCTTAGTGAAATTAAAGTGGTTGATGATGTATACAACGGCTATTGGATGAATCCTGCGTATCGTATTCCCGATAATGACTGTAATTGCGTTGCGCCTGGAACTGCTCCTTCTAAAACGATTCCAATTAATCAATTTACGATTCGCTCTTTCATCACCAACTTTACCGACAACAGTATCGTGACAGTTGGAAAGCCAGTGCAAGCCAGAGGCATTGCCTTTGATGCTGGCTATGGCATCAAGAAAGTGTTGTTCTCCCAAGATAATGGACAAAATTGGACAGAGGCAAGATTGGGCCAAGACCTTGGGCGCTTCTCATTTAGAGAGTGGCGAGTTGAATTTACGCCAAAACAAAAAGGAACATTGGACTTAAGAGTCAGAGCCTTTAATCATGCTGGCCAAGTTCAGCCAATGACCGCAACTTGGATGCCGGCTGGTTATATGCGAAATATAGTGGAGACCGTCAAGGTCACTGCGGTTTAAGGAGAAGAATATGAAAAAATTAATTCTTCTTATATCCGCTCTTGCTCTGGCGCAAATGGCGCAAGCTAAAACGATTGAGTTGCCAGCAGATACCGTCCTCTGGAGGCCATCTGATTTGCCGGGTTATGAACTCACATTACAAAAATGCTCTACCTGTCACTCTGCCCACTACGCAGAATATCAACCGCCCAATACTGGAGTGGGCTATTGGAATGCCCAAGTTTTAAGGATGAAGAATGTCTTTAAGGCGCCGATTACCGATGAGGAGGTTCCAGTAATTGTTGATTATCTCAACAAGACCTACGGGGCTAATAGGAAATAAGAATTAACCACCTTCGGGTGGTTTTTTCATGCAAAGCCTCACATTTTGTTGTCTTCATGCGATAAAACTAAACTACCAGTAGAGTGATTGGGTAACTTTAAAGGGAGACTTAAATGAATCGTATTAAAAGCGTATTAATTGGCTTGATCGCTACTGCTACCTTAGCCGCGTGTGCGTCGATGATGGGTGGAGCAATGGCGCCATACACAAAGGTAAATGATGGCATATTAGTGGGAAGTAACAATATGACCCTGTACACCTTTGCCAAAGACACGGCTGGCTCTGGAAAATCGATGTGCAATGGACCATGCGCCGCTAATTGGCCACCGTTATTGGTCGATGGTAGTCCAGCAGTATCAGGGGATTACTCTGTTATCACCCGAGATGATGGTAAGAAGCAATTGGCTTACAAAGGCATGCCACTCTATTTCTGGGCTAAAGATACCAAGCCAGGCGAAAAAACGGGCGATGGCTTCTTAAATGGCGCTTGGAAAATTGTGAAGATTTAATAGTAGTCAGCAGGATTAGCCACCCCTTATAATGGGGGTGGCCCCCTTGTAATGTCGTTTAAAACGACAAAACAAGTAATCGGGTATAGAATTTGAGCCATGCTGCTTCGTAGTAAAACCCTCGTTCTTTTAATATGTCTCGTCTTGATTGCATTTAAGGCGGCTGCTGGAAGCATTTTTATTCAAGCCGCAATTGAGCGGGCAGAGCTTGCTGGTAGCTACAGCAATGCTTCAATGTCACAGCAAGCACATAATAGTTCTGACTCAGCTGACGATAAAGAGCAGGTCCATACCATCTATCTTATGAGCCATGTAACGGCAAATATTAGCGAAACTAGAATTACTGTTTTTCTTCCAACAGTAACTAAGCATAAATTTGTTTTAACAAATGAAGCTTTGTTTACGCAAAACTTCCCAGACTCAGCATTTAAACCACCCAAAACTAACGCCTAATGTTCTAAGGTAAGAGGTGCTCTTAAGGGCACTATCTTTTTATTAGTTGGCTATTGATATAGCCACATTTGGGGAATTACACCATGTATAAGTTTTTAAAAGTATTGCCTTTGGCAATCTTAGTTTTATTTGTCTCTGCCTGTAGTAGCGTAAAGTTAGATGATGCTAATGGCGTTGCTACTGTTAATGCTGGCAGTTCTTTGTCGTACGATCCAATCAGCGATCCAAAGTCTAGTGTTTATGGCAAGCGCTCAATCTATTTTGAATTTGATAGCTATACATTAGATCCAAAATATGCCTCCACTATCTCTGCACATGCTTCTTACTTGAAAGCATTTCAAAAGCAAAAAGCTTCTGTGATTATTCAAGGTAATACTGATGATCGTGGAACTGCTGAGTACAACTTGGCTCTGGGTCAAAAACGATCTGAAGCGGTGAAGCAAGCTTTGATTGCTCAGGGTGTTAGCGAATCTCAGCTCGAGGCTGTGAGCTTTGGAAAAGAAAAGCCAGCTAACCCAGCTCAGACAGAGGCGGCATTTAAAGAAAACCGCCGCGCTGATTTTGTCTATCAATAACCGAATTGGACAAATCAATGAAAAATATATATAAATTCGGCTTATTAGGGATGGTTGTCTTCAGTGGCTGTGCGACTAATGTTGCGCCCAATAACCCAGTGCAAGTTGCTAAATCTCCAGCGCCAATAACCACACCAGCTCCAGCCCCAGTTCACTCTGGCGCTGTGGCTAAGCGTCTTAATGACTGTATTGTTAAAAGTAACCAAGGTGCCGATGCATTGTTGGTCGATAGCCAGATCATCGCCGTCACAAGAAGCAACCCTCATGCTAAGGCTCTCTTTAGTTCTCCCGATAAATTAACAGATCAACAAGCTAAGGCATTGGCCAATTACTTGGTTGAAGCGAATTCTTGTCGGCCCATTGCTTTGGAGGGGTTGAGCCCTGAAATGACTTCACTCTATCAAGAGTTCTTTAAAAAGATTGATGGCGTTTATGCAGATCTCATTTCCAAAAAGATCACCATTGGAGTTGCTAATCAAGAAAGGCAATTATTGATTCAAGATGCTCACATGAAGCGTCTAGCTCTCCAATCTAAAAAGAATTAGCGGGATTGTTTATGGCTAGATATAAATTTATTTGCAGTTCCTGTATGTTTGAATGTATAAGTGGCATAGGCAGAGAGGTTGGACTTCAATCATCTAAGGTGGTAATGGCCTGTAAATCTTGTGCCACCATTGATGTTTATACGGTTGCTCATCCGGGTAGTATTAATACAGAAATTAGTATCTCGCCTGCTTGTACAAGTTGCCTCTCTAGCAATCATTTGGCAGAGTGGGATGGGCTGACCTGCCCACATTGCCAAATGAAGATGAGGGCTTTGGGCGGAGATGTTGATGTTGAGAGGTCCCGCTTCAAATACTGGTGAAGGAGAATTCTGATGAGTATGAACAATAGAACTTTAGAAGAGCTTTTTGAGCAGTTAGGGTTGTCGTCTCAAACGATTCACATAGAGCGATTTATAGAAAGGCATCAATTAAAGCCGGGTTCTATTTTGGAAAATGCTATTTATTGGGACTCACAACAAAAGGCTTTTTTAATTGAGGCTAAAGCTGATGATTCGGAATGGTCAGAAGTGGTTGATCAATTGGCCAGTATGCTGATTCGAAATGGGGGGTACTAAGTAATAAATTTCAATATTAGATAAATCAAATTCGCTTTTGCGTGGTCTTGAAAGGGGTGGTTACCAAAACGGAAGTATGCCAAACTGTTATGGCCTGATCATATATCTATCGGAAGCGCGAAATTTAAGCGCGTAATGACGTATCAAAAATGTGTCTTTTAAAATCTGACATAAACGCCTTGTAGTACAAGTTGTTAATAAAACTTATTAATTAAATGCTCTAATTGAGCTGGAGAAAGCGCTCCAGAAAGGCGCTCAACCTCTAAACCATTTTTAAAAATAGCCAGCGTTGGGATGGAGCGAATGTTGTATTGCTGACCTATAGTTGGATTGGCTTCTGTATCAAGTTTTACATGAAGAATTTTCTCTCCATTTTTGGCGGCACTATTTTGAAAAGTTGGTGCAAACATTTTGCAAGGGCCACACCATGGTGCCCAGAAGTCAACAATGACCGGCAGCTTACTTGTTTGCAAGAGTTCTTGAAAACTGGCTTGATCTATCTCAATTGGTGTGGCAAGTAGACTTCCTTTGCAGGCTCCGCAGATTGGGTTTTCACTTACGCGCTCAATAGGAAGGCGATTGAATTTATGGCAGTGTGGGCATTTAATAAGCATACCAATTTCCTTTGCGCTTATTTGGATCCAATATATTCATAGACTACATCCTTATTATCCACTCATTTTAGGCATGTTAAGCAAGCTATGGCAGTAAAGAGGATAATGAATTGTTACATTAAAAAATAAGGGGTAATGGAATGTTGGATACACTTATTATGAGCAGGATCCAATTTGGAGCGAATATTTCTTTCCATATTCTATTTCCGACTATTTCGATTGCCTTAGGTTGGTTTCTCTTTTACTTTAAGGTCCAACACAACAGAACCGGCTTAGATTGTTGGAAAGAGGCATATCAGTTCTGGATCAAAATCTTTGCTTTAACATTTGCTTTGGGTGTCGTGAGCGGTATCACGATGAGCTTTCAGTTTGGAACAAACTGGCCTGGGTACATGGAAACCGTTGGCAATATTGCTGGCCCATTATTGGCTTACGAAGTCTTAACAGCCTTTTTCCTTGAAGCTACTTTCTTAGGTGTCATGCTATTTGGTGCAAAACGTGTTTCACAACGAGTGCATACATTAGCCACCTTTCTAGTTGCTTTTGGTACTAGCCTTTCTGCATTTTGGATTATTGCTTTAAATTCATGGATGCAAACCCCGCAGGGTTTCACAATGATTGATGGCAGAGCACATGCTGTTGATTGGATGGCGATCATCTTTAACCCATCGATGCCTTATCGCCTTGGCCACATGATGTTAGCTTCATTTTTGACTGTCTCGTTTTTCTTAGCCGGAATCTCTGCTTACCGCTACTTACGTAACAGCCGTTCTGAAGCCAATTTGATGGTAATGAAATTGGCGCTTACTGCTGCCATGGTATTAACGCCAATTCAAATCATGCTCGGAGATCTGCATGGCTTAAATACCCTTCATCATCAGCCTGCAAAGCTCGCTGCTATGGAAGGAATTTGGAATGGCGGTACTGCTGTGCCTGCAGTAATCTTTGGCATACCCAATCAAAAAACACGTACCAATGATTATGAGGTCAGTATTCCTAAGCTGGCATCTTTTTACTTAACCCATAGCTGGGATGGTGAAGTTAAGGGATTGAATGACTTTGGAGATAAGATCCCGCCTGTCGCCCCTGTATTTTTTGCCTTTCGGGTGATGGTTGGAGTGGGTGTATTGATGCTCTTATTCTCATGGTTAGGGCGTTGGCAGTTGCGTCAAAATCGACCTCTACCAAAATTGATTGCTAAAGGCTTGGTGCTGATGACCTTTTCCGGCTGGGTTGCTGTTCTAGCTGGTTGGTATGTAACCGAAATTGGACGCCAACCCTATTTGGTCACTGGAGTGCTTACTACTGCACAAGCCGCAACAACTTTGCCTACCGGTATGGTCTTTTCAACTCTATTTGCTTATTTGGCTCTTTATGTGGGTTTATTGTGCGCTTACATTTGGGTAGTCTTCTATTTGGCTCGTCAGGCTGACGATAAAGAAAATCCCAATTTTCAATTGGAGAAAAAGTCTGAAACTTCGTGGAGCCTTTTTAGGACTTAAGTTATGACCTCAATTGACTACGCTCAAGCATCCGTCTGGCTCCCACTTTTTTTCTTCGTCGCTATGGGATTTGCCATGCTGTCCTATGTGGTGCTCGATGGTTATGACTTAGGTATTGGAATGCTGCTCAATCGTGCAACAGATGATGATAAAGATATGATGATTGCGTCTATTGGACCTTTCTGGGATGCCAATGAAACCTGGATTGTTTTAGGTGTTGGCCTATTACTAGTTGCGTTTCCACTAGCCCATGGATTAATCCTGACAGAGCTCTACTTGCCCGTAGCAGCCATGTTGATGGGATTAATTTTGCGAGGAGTGTCATTTGACTTTAGAGTCAAGGTTAATATTGAGCAAAAGCCACTTTGGAATTTATTGTTCTATATCGGCAGTTTGATTGCTGCAGTCTCGCAGGGCATCATGATCGGTCGTTTGATTGTAGGTTTTGATTCAGGAATTTTAGGTTGGAGTTTTTCGCTACTAGTTGGAATTTGTTTGCCAGCAGGTTATGTTCTTCTTGGATCAACATGGCTGATCTTAAAGACAGAAGGGCAACTTCAGCGGCAATCATTTCGATGGGCCAAAACTAGCTTATGGCTGACCGGATTTGGAATTGCATTGGTCTCTGCGGCAACCCCATACTTCAGCCCTGAAATTATGCATAAATGGTTTGCTTGGCCACAAATTCTTTGGCTCTCTCCGATACCGCTCGCAACTGCCGTTTTATTTCTGCTGACATATCGTTCAATCCAATCCTTAGAGCAGGGCTCTAGTAAGCGCGAGTGGTTACCATTTACCTGTGTTGTTGCGATTTTTTGGCTGGCATTTTTTGGTATTGCCTATAGTATTTTTCCATATGTCATTATTGGAAAAATGACCCTCTGGCAAGCGGCTGCAGCTACTGAATCCCTATGGGTAATTTTTTGGGGCGCAATCATCGTTCTGCCGACTATTCTTGGGTATACGCTTTTTTCATATCGGATTTTCAAGGGTAAAGCTAGTGCGCTCACTTACTATTAGATCTGCATATACCATTTATCATTCGCCGGATATATGACTTAATGCGTATATATATGTATGCGTATATACGAATATACGCATAAAACTTTGTAAAGCGATTTGAAGATAAATTCATGATGAAGCCTGTAGACATCCAGATTGCATGGCAAGGTCAGAGCGACTGTGGGTCATGCTCCATCCGAAATTCTGCTTTATTTGCAGAGTTAAATGAGGAAGATTTTTCAAAAATTCATGCCCCAATTGACGATTTAAAGTATGAATCAAATTCAATCATTTATTCCCAGAGTGATTCAGCATCGCATTTATTTACTCTGCGGGAGGGTTATATAAAGCTGCTCCATCTCAATCCAGATGGTTCTACTAGAATAGTTCGCGTTGTAACGCCTGGTGATTTATTTGGAATGGAAGCATTATTGGGTGATTACTACTCCCATTCTGCAACTGCCCTTACAAACATTCGTCTTTGTAGAATTCCTAAAAATATTATTGCTACCCTTGGCGAGGAGTCTCCAAGGCTTCATCGTCAAATCGTCAAGAAGTGGGGTGAGGCATTATCTCAATCAGAATCATGGTTCTCAGAGATTAATACCGGAAGAATTGAAGTGCGTCTTGCGCGGTTCCTTCTGAAGTTGGCTAAAGAGTCAGGATCCTTTGCCATTGCCCCACTTTTCAAGCGAGAAGATATGGGTTTGATGATGGATGTTAAGTTTGAAACTATTAGCAGGGCCTTAGCGTCGATGTCAGAACAGGGGTTGATATCAAATATCACCAGACTTACGGTTCAAATCCCAAATGTTGACGCACTACGTGCTTTTTCGGAACGCGGCCTTTAATTTTTTCAAAAGAAAAAGGCTGCCGAAGCAGCCTTTTTATCGCATTAATGCGAATGTAGCAATTAAGCCTTCTTGGCGTAAGCAGAGCACCAACCTTTACCTGCAACCTTCTTTGTTCCAAATAATGAACAGCCACCAGTTGCATCGCCTGCTTTGCCTTGGAACAATGCACAGTTATCGCACTCTTGACCAGCAGCATATTTTGCATACTTTGCCTTATCAACAGTTGTGGCAACCGCTTTGTAACCTAAAGCAGCGGCTTGTGGATCTGTTTCAGCAACCATTGCTTGAGCTTGTACTTTACCGTTCAAAGCTAAGGTACAGGCGCCAGCAGCAGACAAAATCATAAATTGACGACGGGTTGGTTTCATATATTTCTCCAAGTTAAATAAAACATTTATAGATAAGACTAAGTGCTACTAAAAATGTAAAGATAGAAAAAATTTGCTGGACTCTTGGGCCGCTAATCTTTTTTTCTAATATCTTGCCAACCAATAATCCCATTAGTGAGCCAAAAGCAAAGGGGAGGGCAATTGATAAATCTAAGATACCTGTGGCTAGAGATACAAATGCACCTCCAGCTGAGACGATAGCCAGCACACCTAATGATGTTGCAACTATCGCTTTCATCGGAAGGTCGGTAAATTTTTTGAGGGATGGAACGATGATGAAGCCTCCACCAACGCCAAGTAAACCTGATAAGAATCCAGCGCATGCACCAGCAAACATGAGAGACCTAGCGCAGGGAACAGTCCAAATTAATTTGCCAATAGACATATCCAATTGACATGGAGGAGGTTTTTGTAGAATAGGCGCATTTCCAGCGATAGTCTGAGTTGCTTGTATAAACATTCTCGTGGAAACGTAAATTAATACGCCACTAAACATCAATAGCATCGGGGTGTTTGGCGCGCGTTGTGCAACCCATAATCCAATAGGGGAAAGAATAAGGCCAAATACAGCCATAAACATTGCTGCTTTATAGCGCAACACCTTTTCTTTCAGTCCAATAATTGCTCCAACACCTGCAGATAGGGCAATTGCGGATAGAGCTATTGGTCCTGCCTCAGAAATTGGCATATGAAAAGCAAATACCAATAGCGGAACAGACAGTATTCCACCGCCTGCTCCGGTTAGCCCCATCAAGACGCCAATAAAGATTCCCAATGACGGTGCAAGTAAAAAATGCTCCATCATTTAGTTTTCAAATGGGCGGGCTAACCATTCTCTACCTTTTAGCATTGCATTCCAATAGAGCCAAGGAAGCACATCTTTCTTCAAGATCCATGCCAGTCTTGTGGCTTTTAATGGGTTGATCAACCAAGGGAAGGTTGGTAACAGTTTCCCACCAAATCCAAATTCAGCGAGAACAATTTTTCCTCTCTCCACTGTTAACGGGCAAGATCCATAGCCATCATATTTAAGCGGCATAGCTTGTTTTGATCGGGCTGCCAAAAGATTTTCCGCTACGACCACCACCTGCTTCCTTGCTGCTGCGGCAGTTTTCGAATTAGGCGATGAACAGCAATCCCCCAGTCCAAATACGTTGGGATATTTGGTGTGTTGAAGAGTAAATTGATCAACGTCTACCCATCCATCAGCATTTGCTATTGGGCTGCCAATCATGCAGTCTTGAGGGCCTTGTGGTGGTACCACATGAAGCATGTCATAAGATTTTTCGATCTGCGTGACATTTCCATCGGCATCCTTCACTGCAAAGATAGCTTTTTTATTTGGGCCATCAATTGAAACCAAATTGCAATTGAAGTTTAAAGTTGCGTTATATTTTTTGACATATTCCATGAGGGGCGGTACAAAATCAGCTACTCCAAACAAGGCTGCGCCAGCATTATTGAGTTCAACATCAATATTTTTAAGATTGCCTTGTTTTTCCCACTCATAGCAAGATAGATACATTGCTTTTTGTGGTGCGCCTGGGCACTTGATAGGCATTGGCGGCTGAGTAAAGATAGCTTTACCTGACTTCAGTTGTTTTACTAACTCCCAGGTATATGTCGAATAGTCATAGCTATAGTTTGAAGTCACACCATTCTTGCCAATGGATTCAATCAGGCCTGGAATTGCGTCCCATTTCGTTTTTAACCCTGTTGCCACAGCTAGATACTGATACTTGAGAGGTGAGCCATTTGCGACCATCACTTCATTTACATCCGGATTAAAGCCTGTAATTTTATTTTTAATCCACGTAATACCGGTAGGGATGATGTCTTTTGTTTTGCGTTTGCTATCTTTGACGTTAAATGCGCCACCACCTACTAATGTCCAGGAAGGCTGGTAGTAGTGCTCCTCTGAGGGTTCAATAATGCCAATTTTTAGTGATTTATCGCGACTTTGAATGCTGGCCGCCAAACCTATCCCTGCTGCACCACCACCAGCGATAAGGACGTCATATTCGGTGTTTTGATCTGTTTTGCTCATCTTCTCTCGCTTTCTTAGCCAATAGTTATATAGAGTACCCATCTATATAACCAAAAGTAATACATATATAAGGTTTAGTTATTATTGTATATTTAACAGCATTCTTAAATAATTTCACCTAGAACTACTACTTAGGCAAAGACAAAATGAAACCAGTTGTAAAAGGCTTTTTTGATCAGGATACGTGGACAGTTACATATGTCGTTTATGAAAAATCAGGTTCACCCTGCATCATCATTGACTCAGTTTTAAGCTACGACCCTAAGTCAGGGCGCACGCACACTAGGATGGCGGATGAGGTTGTTGAATTTGTAAAGAAAAATGATCTCAAAACCGAATGGATTTTAGAAACCCATGCCCACGCAGATCATGTCACTGCTGCACCTTATCTAAAGTCTAAGTTGGGCGGAAAGGTGGCTATTGGAGACCATATCTCAGTAGTGCAAGATGTCTTCAAAGGTATTTTTAACTTGGAAAATTCCTTTGCCACAGACGGTTCTCAATTTGATCATCTTCTCAAAGATGGCGAAGAGATTCATTTTGGCAATCTCACCCTGCAAGCTATTTTTGTACCAGGTCATACGCCCGCCTGCATGGCTTATCAAGTGGGTGATGCTATTTTTGTTGGCGACACGATGTTTATGCCAGATGTAGGCACTGCTCGCTGTGATTTCCCTGGTGGCGATGCTCATGTTCTGTATCAATCCATGAGAAAAATTTTGAGTTTCCCATTGGATACACGTCTATTCATGTGTCATGACTACCCACCAAATGGTCGCCCGGTTCAATTTGAAACTACGGTTGCCGATGAAAGAAAGTCGAACATTCATATGCACGATGGAATTTCAGAAGAGCAATTTATTGAAATGCGCTCAAAACGCGATGCAACTTTAGAGATGCCCGTACTTATTCTTCCTGCAATTCAAATTAATATTAGGGCTGGAGACATCCCCCCTAAAGAGAGTAATGGCGTTTCTTATCTTAAGATACCTGTCAACGGAGTGTAATTCCCCTTCAAAACTTTCTTTGTTCATTCGTCTGTGGGATCGGTAGCTTTTTAATTTAGTCTTTTAAGACATGCATACGCATATATGCATTCCCATATTTTTTCTTTTTGATCTATATCAAAGAAGTTTGTTCTATTGGAAGAAATAGCTTGACGGGTTATCTTATTCAATTATTATATAAATATATATATTATTAATACATGAAATAAGGTAAACCGGTATGAATAACGCAGAAGCGCAGGTACGGCCAGCAGCTTATATGAATCCGCTTGTAGCAGGCGTTCTTTTGGGAATGGTTCTGTTGACAACATTTGTAGTTACAGGTCACGGACTGGGGGCCACAGGCTTTACAACACGCCTAGTAGCTTGGATTGGAATGAATGTTGCCCCAGTGGCAACTAACACAAACGACTACTTAGGTGGAATGGTTGAGGAGGGCAAGCCCTTAAATGCTTGGATTACTTGGCAGGTAGTGGGTGTCGCCATAGGTGCTTTGTTATCCGCATTTTTAGCAAAGAGAATCCACATTAAGTTAGATGGAAAAAAGTTTTTGGGTGGTTCTAAGCGTCCTATGACGGCTTTATTTGGCGGTATCTTGGCAGGCTTTGGAGCGCGAGTAGCTGCAGGTTGCACTAGTGGCCTGGGTTTGTCTGGCGCAGCAGTATTGAGTTTGGCTGGATTTACCTTCTTGGGAACATTCTTCGCTGTGGGTTTGTTAGCCAGTCGATTCTTGAAAGAGGAGAAATAAGATGACTGAAATTCTTTCAGGGCTTCTTTTGGGTGCAGGCTTTGGGTTTGTATTAGAGCGCGCTGGATTTGGTAACCCCAATAAATTAACAGGCCAGTTTCGTTTAACAGACTGGTCGGTATTTAAGGTGATGTTCACTGCCATTGTGTTTGCCGCGGTGGGATTAATGGTCTTAGAGCAATTTGGATTGGTAGATGCGGGCAACTTATTTGTACCACCAGCATTTTTAGGTGCTGCAGCGCTAGGCGGGGCCTTAGTAGGGGCTGGCTTTGCGATCGGTGGCTATTGTCCGGGAACCTCTGTAGTCGGCTTGATGTCTGGTCGTATTGATGCGGCAATATTCTTGCTCGGTTTATTACTTGGCACAGTATTGTTTGCCAGCATTTATCCCAATATCGAGTTCTTAACCACTTTAGGTGAATACGCTAAAGCGGACGCATTACCAGATGCCTTCAATATATCAAGCTTATCTATCAATATCGGCATGGTCATTGCAGCAGTCGGTGTATTTGTATTGGGCTCTTGGATGGAAAGCAAATCTAAAGGCCCCGTGAGTTCACAAGTTTAATTATTTAAAAGGGAATATATGTCTAAGAAATCTACTGTAGCAGCCTTGGCAATGGCCTTAGCTGGTTTGGCGGCAGCTCCGCTAGCACACTCTGCTGATGCACCAACAACACCAGCAGGTGCAGAGCAAAAGAGTCCTTGCGGGCCGAAGAAGGAAGCTGCTAATCCATGCGGTCCTGCGAAGAAAAAAGCAGCTAACCCATGTGGCCCCGCAAATCCTTGCGGTCCTAAAAAGCGTAAAGCTGCAGAGTAATTTTAAAAATGTTGATTCAATCTAATCTTTGGTTGGCTGCTCAAGAGCTAGCAAGTATTCAAATGAAGTACGCAGAGTCTGGGCGTACTTTAAGTAAAGCTGCTTTATGCGGCGCCAAGGAATTTGTTGAATGGCAACATTACCCTGCTAATGACTTAGTAGATGAAGTGAGTGGTTATGAGTTTTATTACCATGCACATTCTGCTGATGAGATGCCCAATGGTGAGCATGGCCATTTTCATGTGATTAAGCGTGATTCAAAAGGTTTTCATCACCTGATTGGAATTGCATTAAACCCCATGGGATTGCCAATACGTCTGTTTACCACCAACCAGTGGGTAACTGGGGAAGAGATGGCAGACTCATCGATGGTGATCAAGTCCATACGGGGATTTGAGATGGCTAAAAAAGGTCGCATGGCTCTTGTTAGCAGGTGGGTCAGTGCTTTGATCACATTATTTTCTGTAGAGATTGAAGGATTAATTCTAGAGCGAGACCAAAAGATTGCTCAGTTGGTAGCAGAGATGGGTGATCGAGAGCTCGTAATGAATTCTAAAAAACATCATGTATTAACAGAATGCAAGATTGATCTGATGGGACGTCTCTCAGACCATTTGTTGGTTGTAAATTCATAGGGGAACGGAAATGAAAAAGATTCAATGGCTTTTGGCCTTCGCTCTAATAAGCTTAGTAAGTCTGGCTCAAGCAATCAATTTGCCTGGTCCGGTTGTGAGTGCTGACTGGTTGGCAAATAATATGTCCGAAGTCCAGGTGATCGAGGTTAGAACAGATTTAGCAAGTTATCTTAGAAACCCAGAGTTTGACACTGATAAAAAAACTGGTAAGAAATTCCTAGTAGAGGTAGGTGGCCATATCACCAATTCAACACTCTTAGATTTTAAAAAAGTACGTGTTGATCGCATGGTTGACGGCAAGAAAATTAAATTTCTAATTCCTGAAAAAGCTGACTTTGAGAAGTTGGTTCAATCTTTAGGTATCAATTCCGATAAACCGATCGTTCTTGTTCCTATTGGGCAAGATATGTCTGATATAGATGAGGCACTTCGAACCTATTGGTCATTCAAAGTGTATGGCGAGGATCAAGTAGCAGTATTGGATGGCGGTATTGCGGGCTGGTTAAGCGAAAGCCGCGAATTTACAACTGCCACTACCCCAAAGTCGACTGGTAATTGGTTAGCAAAAGCTGAGCGCAAGGAGTTAATTGCTAGTTCAGATGATGTAGCGGCAGCTTCTAAAAATGGTAAGCCACAGTTATTAGATGCTCGTCAGCCCGCTCAATACTTAGGCCTTGCAAAGCGCCCTGATGTTATGACCTTTGGCCATATTGCAGGTTCGAAAGAATTGGCACCTGAATTATTGGCTAGATCAAACAATGGTGCATTGTATTTTTGGCAAAAGAAAACCTATGACGCATTGCTCGCAGCCAATGGTTTGAGTAGCAAGGGTCAAACTATTGCTTATTGCAATACTGGTCACTTAGCTGCTGGCGGCTGGTTTGTGATGTCAGAGCTTGTGGGTAACAAATCTACCAAGCTATATGATGGTTCTTTGTATCTTTGGACGCTAGAAGGCCGCCCATTGGTTGGTGTGCCTCTGAATTAATAGAAAGTCACTTATGCCCACCATTAAAGCCAATATAAATCTAAAGAAGATGCAGTCATCGGCAGATGATGCATGCCGCTTGATGAAGGTGCTATCCAATAGAGATCGGATGATGCTCCTTTGCCAAATAAGCCAAGGCGAAATGTGTGTAGGGGAGTTAGAGGAAGTCCTAGACATCCACCAGCCTACTTTGTCCCAGCAGCTCACTGTTCTAAGAAATGAAGAGTTAGTGAAAACCAGGCGGGAAGGAAAGCAAATTTATTACTCGCTTGCCAATCATGTGGCTTTAGAAGTGATGAATGTGCTGTATCAAAATTACTGTAGTAAATAAACCAAAGGAGTTTTATATGAAAAGTAATGTCGGTAGTATTGATCGTGTTCTGCGTATTTTGGTTGGCCTAGTATTAATTGGATTGGCTGTGACTGGAGTTGTTGGTGCTTGGGGTTGGATTGGGGTTGTTCCCTTAGCAACAGGCCTATTTAGATTCTGCCCAGCGTATCCACTATTAGGTATTAATACTTGCGGTAAGTAATGCCCTTTAGGCGGTATTTTGCAGTAATTAATATTTGATCTATTGCGTATATACGTATATATGTATATACGTATATACGCATAAATTAAAATTGATGCACGCAAATTCTTGTTCTGAAGTGACAACCAAAGGTTTTATGAATTTTAGCGAAGTATTAAGATATAAATTTACCCCAGTCACACATCAGCTTAGCGCGCTTCTCAAGTTGGTCTTGCCTTCTATATGCTGCTTCAGCCTTGTTCTGAATCGTATGCGCCAAAGCCAGCTCAACAGTCTCGTTTGAGTATTCCGTAGTCTCAGCTGCCCAGTCGCGGAAAGTAGATCTAAAGCCATGTGGCACAAAGTCTGCGTACTTAGGCATCTTTCTCATCATTGCCAGTAGAGCCATATTGGATAGAGCACGTTCCTTATGCAGGGAACTAGGGAATAAATATGAGTTCACCCTGATGGTCTTTAGATGATTGAGGATGTCCATCGCCCAAGTATTTAGCGGTACTCGATGCTCCTTTCCGGCCTTCATTCGCTCTGCGGGAATGGTCCAAACCTTTGTCTCTAGATCAAACTCACTCCATCTCGCTTCAATAACTTCGCTAGTGCGAGTGGCGGTAAGAATTAATAACTCCAAGGCAAGGGCGGAGAAGCCTGTATGACTTCGTAAGTCACCTATGAATTCTCCAATCCTTTGAAACGGTAAAGCAGGGTGGTGTGCAACCTTCTTAATCTTGCTGGCCTTAGGCAATAGATGGCATAGGGCTCCTTGATAGCGTGCAGGGTTATCACCACTAATGTATTTATGAGCCTTGCACCAGTCCAGAATTACTTCAATACGCTGACGCAGTCTTGTTGCAGTCTCTGTCCTGACTTTCCAAAAGGAGCCCTCGACTACACCATTCTTCTTTTTGATCTCTTGCTCTAGTAATTTAACTATATGAGCGGTAGTAATCTGATCGACCCTCATTTTTCCAATGATTGGCAATGCATAAGTGTTGATGGTGCTGACCCATTGATCTTTGTGCTTTGAGTTTGACCACTCAGCTTGCTTTGTTTTAATGCATCTGTCAGCAGCCTCTTTAAAGGTGATGGAGTTCTGATGAGATTCTTTTACGCCTAATTTCTTTGCTTGACGTTGCTCGATAGGATCAACCCCCTCAAAAATGGTTCTCCTGAGGTCCAAAGACTTTTGTCTAGCATTGGCTAGTGAGCAAATCTCTACTGATCCAAGCCCCATTGCCCGCCTTTTGCCGCTAACTGGACTAGTGAACCTATAAAGCCAGCTTCGGGAAGGTTCGTCAGAGCCCGCGAATACTCTCAAGTACAAACCCCTTGTTTCTGGGTCGGCATACCATCCAGGTTGGTGAATGGCGAGAATCCCTCTAGCTGTAAATCTGGTGAGTTTTAGCCCTTTTGTTTCTCCTCCGCCATTGCTTAATCCCATAATTTGCTTACCATCCCGCTTACCAGTCAAACATGGATTTTAGTAAGTTTGAATGGGTTACTCGGGAGTAGGGTCTGCCTTCTAAGCCATATAAAATAAAGGTTTATTGGACATTGTTAGACTTATCGGGAGGGACAATTTTTAGATCTCGTCTCCGCCAGTACTTTTCAAATAAACCCAGTTAATTCAATGAGTTACTGGGTTTTTTGTTATCCAATTTCTCTCCAGTACCCAGTTTAGTACCCAATTACTCTTCGAAGCGCTCCCTAGTGAGCGGTAGGTTTTGTAGCTTATCACTTTGCGCAATGGAGGCTTTTCTACTGTGCCGCTCTTCATCCACTGCAGCTGCTTCAAAGTCTCGAGTACGCTGTAGTTATTGTTCTTTAGCTTCGGCTAGCTTGGACGCTGGAATAACTGTGCCGTCCTTTATAAGACGCTCTAACTGGAATTGCTTAAAGGTCTGGGTTTTCACCTTTCCAGCAAACTGCACATCACCAAGACCTTTTTTACTCATCTAGCTAATGTAACAAAGTAGGGGGTAGGCTTCATTAAACGGGATTCTGCTTGACCCACCGTACCCCGACCCCCTAAATTGCCCCTTTGCTATGGGTAGGCATATACATAGTATTTTGGACATCCGAAGAGTGATTTTTAGGAAATACCCCCCTTATGTTTTTCTATCAAAGAGGGGCGGGGTATATATTTTTCAATGTCTGCTTTCGGCCAGCAGCAGTCATTCGTGGGGCGTACCAAAAGAGGAGTCTGTAGGTATACCCAGAGGCAGTTTTTTATTGCTGAAATGAGTGCAATACCTACTCCAAACCTTCAAACACCTATGCTAGGATTTAGTTGTGGATAGTCCACATAACTGAATGGAGAAAAAACATGCCAGTACAAATGATTGAATTAGAGGAGGTGCGAATAAATGAAGCGAGTGATGAGGTGTTGGAGGCGACAGGAGCAACCGATTTAAGTTCGCACAATAGCCCATGCCAATACACCCAATACATCGGCTGTGAACCAACCTGATTTTCTATTACACCAAATTTTAATAACTTCATGCTAAGAATTTCATGCCAGTTATTTAACCCAATGGAGATACATACATGCCAATGCGAATGATTGAATTAGAAGAAGTGCAGATGGTTGATGATTTAGTTTCAAGCTAATCTGACTGCTCGCCGGTTTAAAGCCTTCCTATACTTATGCTAAAATATTTGTAGATATCTTATAAAACTTGATGGAGTCAAAACATGCTATTACAAAAGCTTGAATTAGAAGAGGTAATGATGGTTGAGGATGCCTCTGATGTTGCACTGGAGCAGGCTGCTAGTGGTGGGCAGCCGGGACACTGTGGCTCTACAGCTATTGTAGCTTCATTCTCTTTTTGTAGTAATTGCTGACCGGTAATCCACACCTGCTTGGGTACAAGCCACCGTTGGGTAATTATCCCCTAAAACTAAACTAATCAGAGGTAGTATTTACTCATTACGAGTTCTGAATGACGTGTTTTAAATTTACCGACAGCCAAATCCTAGACGCTCTAGAGGGCTGAGGTGGGATCTAACTTAACATAAAAATTGCTAAATTGATCCAACATTCTTATATTTTTAAAGCCCTCACTGCTTTTATATTCCAGTATTTTGTTGAGCTTGCCAGTTTTAAATGCCCAGCCCTGTGGAAGCTTTAGATAAGTACCTAAATTATTTAAATCCTTGGCATCCAGAGTAGGATAGATCCTAGTATTGAAGCTGGTCATCACAAATATTTCTTTTTTATCCGTTTCAATATAGCGAATTTGAGTGCCTGGATCCCATCGCAAATAGCTAACTTCGCGGACTGGAATTGGTAAGTAGGCGCCTCCGAATGGTTCAGTTAAACGGATTAGCTCAGGGTTTCTAATTAAGTCAAGGAAGCTAATACGAACTTCAGCTTCTGGATGCATCTTGATATTGGCGATATAACTGTAGGGGTATAGCGAGGCAGATATTTTCAGATCCATAGTTGAAATATTAATGCCGCCCTTAATGATATTATCTGGTGGATTTTCCAATGTTCTCATCTGTTCTTTAATTGAGCCAATAGACAACTTAATAAACGATTCGTATTGACATCCTGCTGTTTCAGTATCCTTCCAGATAGTTATTTTTCTGTACCACCAATGAAAAGAGGATGCATAGATTGTGCAAAAGGGGCGATCTACCTCACTAAACTCATTTTTTTGTATAAAACCAATTTTTTTCCCTTGATCAATCATGCTGGATAACTTCTGATTATTCGCCTGTTCCGGATTATGGGGCGATGAAGTCAGATTGCCTTCAATGGGAACGAGTTGACTGGTGAATTTTTTAGTCCCAGAACTAGATTGATTTTGATTTTTCTGTGAATTATCTATGGTTTGTAATGGCGTAGATGTTTCTATGCCAAAAGCGACTTTAGTTACAAAAAAAATGAGGAGTGGAGCTATTTTTAGTTTGTATGACTTCATTTTTCAATTCAAAGTAAGTGAGACACTTAACACAATAATTAGAAATTTATTATAGTTTGCCTGAACCTCATAACTAGACATAAAAATTTCATTAGTCTGGGTGATTACCAGGGGACAAGTTCGTAAGTCTTAGATGTGCCATAAAAGAGCATGTAAAAAAGCATATAGATGAGGGGATAACTAGATTACTGCCAAGGCTATCTGGATTTTCCCCCACTTAAATAATGAGATTGAAATTGGATCCTACTTTAGTGCTCTAGGTCATTATTTTTTATTGCTTAAAGAATTATTATTTTTATCCATGTCACCCAGCATTAAAGGTAAGCCAGAAGAGCCTGATCCAAACATAATAATCTTTGCATTATTCGATTCGGCTAATTTTTGCGTCGCTTCAATTCCTCGCCATCTTAAGTAATTATCCGTAAGTCCGGGGCGCACGATTTCTTGAAATTTAGCAATACCCTCAGCTTCAATCACCTTGCGCTTTGCTTCTTGGCTGGCTGCCTGCAATATAAACTGATATGCAGAGGCTTTCTCAGATTCAACAATTTTGGCCTCAATTGCGTTTTGTACATCCTGAGGCAAGGATATATCAACAATTTCTGCTGAAGGAATACGAACTAGCTTAATGAAGTCGTAACCAGGAGGGCTAATATTCTCTAGCAGAACCTGATCAGCAGTAATTGCAATATCCTTTATGACAATGCTAAGGTCGGCAGTAAAAGCCTTTTGTGCAGAGTATTGGGCAATTTTTTCACGGGTACTAGAAATGACTAAGGGCTCAATGATCTTAGTCTGATAATCAGGTCCAACATATCGATGAAGAAAAGGCAAGGTATTCGCATTAATTTCATGTTGATAAACCACTTTGACATTTGTCTTTAAGGAATCCGAGGTCATAACTTGAATATCTACACTTTTAGTTTGAACTCGGGCGTTATATTGAGTCAGGGTATCCCAAGGCCAAATAAAACAGTACCCCTCTTTATAAACTCTATTTAAATCTACGCCGCCAAGCAGGGGTCGATAAACTACACCGACATAACCCGCGGGAATAACATGAATAACAGTTGGCCACAAGACAATGATGGAGCCCAATAAAACAAAGCTAGTGATTAAGAGCTGAATTAAATACTTATCAACAAAAACTTGTAAGCGAGATATTGGATTGAATAATTTCATAGTATTAGGTGTTCGCTATTTTTCCATCAACGATGGTAATCAAATGGTCGGCGGTCTTAAAATAAGCATCGTCGTGTGTGATTGCAATTACGGTTTTACCCATTTGGATAAAGATTGGTAATATTTTTTTATAAAAGAGGCTTCTGAATTCAGGATCTTGATCAGCAGCCCACTCATCTAGTACCACTATCTGCCTCTCCTCCATTAAAGCAACGAGAAGTGCTAGACGTTTTTTTTGTCCGGTTGATAAGTTGATATCTGAAAAATTTTCACCTTCAATTTTAATTTTATCTTCCATTTGGAGAAGGCTTATCCATTCCTCAACCATTTCAATGGAACAGTTATTTAAGCCATAGGTTTTTTTAAATAAATAAAAATCGCTAAATACTACTGAAAAAAGGTCTCGATATACACTTGCTGCTGGAAAATTGACAACCTTACCATTGAGCAATATCTCCCCTTGCGACGGAGTGATTAGGCCTAAGAGAATACGCATGATGGTGGTCTTACCAGATCCATTCCCACCACGAATAAAGTAGATTTTACCTGCTTCAAAAGTATAGTTTATAGGCCCAACTGAAAATCCAGAAGCTAACTGATTGCTAGCATACTCGTAAGATATATTGCGAAGTTCAAGTGTTTTAAGTGAATCGAAATTTTGTACCGAGGAAGGATTTTCATCTTCTACTTTGCTATCTTGAAGCTCTTTTTCAAGATTGAGTAAGGAACGTGCTGAGATATTTGCCTCAGTTAACATCGGTATAGTCACGATGACGCTGGAAAGTGAGCCGACTAGAAAAATAGTCACCGTTGTTGCTGGCAATACAGAGCTAGAAAAATCTGTAGAAAACATTGGGGCAATAAAGATGATTATCCCGACGGTTACGTAAAGTAAGACCTGTAAATAATTAAAAAAATGAGAGAGTGTAATGAGGGCGTTTGCTTTTATTTGTGTCGAGTTCCGAGAGGATTCAACCATCAGAAGGCTAATATCCCTTGCTCGCAGAGAATTCATTTTAATTTCTTTAAAGCCGTTTAGAAAGTCACTAAAAATCTCAAAGTTTTGTAATTCTCTTTTCCATGCATCTCGTAAAGCCTTGTCTACTTTAGTAATGAAACGTGACGAAAAATACAAAATGACGATGGAAGCTAAAGCAATAATCAAGCAAGCGAAGACAGATATAGTCGCCATATAAAAACTCATGAATATGAGTGCGGAAAGAGCCTGACAAGTGCCAATCATGCCTGGAATAGACTGTGAGATCATTTGCGCATCTCTACCTAGGGCCTGAAGAATATTGGCCCGACCTATCTCATCTAGCTTACCGAGGTTGGAAGAAAAAACTTCTCGCATCAGCCGCATCTTGAACTTATGTATCAGGCTCTGAGTAGCCTGAATGGATTCTTTAGCCAATTTTCGCATGAGCAAAATGAAGGAGATCAGCAAAAATGCATACAAAAAGAACTCAAAAGTAACTGAAATTTTCGCCGCTACTTTTCCAGCAGCATTATTAACTAGAGCGATTAATAGGGCGCTAGCTAACCCTGCAACTATTGAGATAGTAATAACATTTTTAACTTCTTTTTTGCTCTCTTGCGCAATGAATTGAAGCAAAGGTAAATCAAATTTCATAAAAAACTTTCACGCTTAAACTCTAATCTTTGTCTTAAAAATTGCTTTCCCTTTTTCAAATAAAACTGAAAAAGAGTCTTTGATATTTTCATATTTAAAATCATGTAATGAATCTGAATTTTCAAAATGCTGAGTAAATAAATATCCAATGGAATAGGTGCTAGCAAAATTTAGAGTAGGAGCAGTTACAGCGGACAGTGTATTGCCTACGAAGGGTAAATTATTAAGAACTAAACGCTTCATCTCAAAAACGACTGTTGTTGTAATTGTTCCACTCATTAAGCCAGCAATAATTGCCTTGGTACTCTCTTTTTCGAAAGCTACCCCATAGCATTTACAAATTTCAGAAATCATCTTCACTTGGATAGCTAACAAAGCAGCTGAATCTATTAAGGGAAGGTTAATAAGACCTGCTGGAACGGAAATCCAGGCCCATTTGTAAATGATGGCATCGACCCTTTTTTTACGATCGTGCAGATCTATTGGTTTGCTAAAGTCAATGCCAAGCTGTAATTCTTTGGCAAATATGGCGCTAGCAGTATTCAAGGAATCAGGAAGCTGATTTGTTTTTATCGGCTTACTTGCTTCTATCGGCAGAGCAGTTATCTCGGCGCTAAATATCTCTCGCACTGTCGAATCGGATTCCGATTTCTTTATTACTGTTACAAGTTCAGACTCACTATTTTTCAGTTGCTTTGGCTTAGATTGGGGAGAGTTTCCCTTTTTCTTAAGCTCTGGTGTAACTTGCGTGAGTGGTTGCGAATCCAAATGGTCAGCCTTAGCCTGAATCACTAAAGGATTGTTGAGAACGGTTTTACGTTTTTTGCTTACCATGTTCAACTCTACTTACTACCTCTCTAGCCAAATCCCGATAATCTTGAGCGGCACCTGATTTCGTCTTATAGGACAAAACTGATTTTTTAAAGGAGGGTGCTTCAGCTAAAAAAATATTCTCTCGAATATGCGTTTTAAATACCTTATCTCCGAATTCATTCAAAAGTAACTCAATTATTTCCCTAGAGTGTCGTGTTCTTAAGTCCACTCGAGATGGTATAAAACCCAAAATCTGTAAGCTTGGATTTAATAAATTCACTACTTCATGATACTTAGACATCAATTGTGCAACGCCGGCCAAGGACATCACATGTGTTGTTACAGGCACAAGTAAATAATCAGCTGCTACGCATGCATTTAAAGTAAGGAGCCCTAATGTCGGGGGTGTATCAAAAATAAGATAATCCCACTCATTCGCGTCGTTAAGGGGGGCTAATTTACGGCGAAGTTTTGTCTCTGTTGCCATTTCACCTGCAAGCATTTTTTCGGTCATTGAGAGACTTTGTGAACCAGCCACCAGACTAACATTCGATGAATTTGTAGGCTGAATCAGGTTTTGGACACTCATTTCAGAAGTGAGCAATGAAAAGCTTCCCTCATTGGAGGCGCTTGTATGCTCAAACCATTGACTCGCATTAGCCTGAGGATCTAAATCTATTACTAAAACCCTTTTGTTTAGCTCGGCCAATGCAAATGCCAAATTAACTACAGTTGTTGTTTTGGCGCAGCCACCCTTTTGATTGGCTACAGCAATTACTTTCATAATGCATTGTCCGAGTAGGGCTAATTAGTTAAGAATTTGTTTAAATGCACTTGAGCTTATTTGAGGAAAAACTACTGAAAAAATAATAAATTAGCGAAACTGTTTTATTCAGTAGTTTTTTTAAACAACGATTAATACTATCCCTCAGTTTTTGTTACTACCTTGTCAAATTCACTTTTTAAATCTGCTACAACTGTCTCAGGTTTAAAGTTATCGAGGGTGCCACCATTCTCAAAATGGGCTGCAAAAACTTTACCCACGGCGTAGGTGGCTGCAGCGCTAAAACCTGCAAAACTTACTGCGCCAGCAATCATTCCAAGGCCAGGAATGAGCTTCATTGCTGTTGACGCGGCGCCGGCTGGTATGAGTGTTCCCAATAAGGCAGAAATAATGGCTCGTACCGACTCATTTTTAAATGATGTTCCATACAGGCGGGCTAGATCGTTAACTAAATTCACTTGAACTGCACCCAGTGCAATCATGTCTACAGTTGGGATTGGAATAATCGCAGCCCCAACACTCCACTTGGCGGCATTTTTAATGAGATTATCAGCAGCTACTTTTTTTGTGCCCACTTCTTCTTTTGGTATTTCAACTGCATCAGCATCGACGGTAGTAGGCTTCATTATATTCTCCATGATTAGAGGTTGAGGTTGGATTACTAAGATATTAAACCCTGATGATCACACAATTTATTAGGATAGCAGATATATATTTAAATATTTTTTGGATCGAAGTTGTAAAAGTGGTGAATCTATAAGGGGATGACCGATAAATCTAGATCTCTCATTGATGGCTATTCCCAAAGCAGAACGTTCGGCAACTCTTTATCTAATTGCCTTAATGCGGAATACCCAATCCCTGCTGCACCTCTGAAAAATCCCAGATTAAAGTCGACATTTCCGCCAGCGTAGAATTTGAACTCGCCATCCTCATGTTGAGCGCGAATAATGGATTCCAAGCGTTCTGCCGCTAGATTCATCAGTTCATGTTCATTACGGGTTTTCCCTAATTCATTGATAAATTCTATAGAGCCCATAGTGCCACAGCAGAGGTTATCAACCTTGTTAGGCCACGCCCGAGTAACTGCATCTTGGGCAATAATGAGATCTTCATTGAAGTGCTCTTGATAATTCCCCCATACTTTTGATATTCCAATCCGTGCCAGACCAATTCCTATTGCCCCATGACACCATTGACAAGCTAAAAAGTTGGCCATTTCATCTCTGAAATCACGCCAATGGTTTTGTTCAGGGTCAAAATGGAATTTTTCATAGGCTATGCATTCATCCGCAGCGTCCAAAAAATCAGAACGAGTAGTAACTGCTGCAAGGCAATATAGTGCATACGCATATCCAGATGCTCCATGGGACATGCCATTTAAAGGTTTTTCTGAGAGCGACGAAGCGGGGTTCCAAGAACGTTTGCCAGTTTCACCTAAACGTGCCTTACCCAATAAATGCTCTCCGCACTTAATCGCAGCATCTAAAGCTATCTTTGATTCGGTGCTTCGATGTAATTTTAGGAGACCAAGAATGGCGCCCGCACTACCTCCAATAACATCGAGTGACTCGTCTGCCGCTATTAAGTCTGCTGTAAATAACATTGCAGCCTTTTCGGCCATCTCATAATATAGAGGATCATCTAATAGGGAGGCAATGATTGTGAAGCTATACACAATTGATCCAAGGCCTGAAGCGCCACCAATTCCTATATTCCGAGCCCAACGCGCGGCGCTCGCTTGAGACATTTGATGACAAATGACACTCATGGCCTTCTTAGCTAATTCCTTAGCACGTTGATCATGGCTATAGTGATAGTAAGCGGATAAAAATAAGGCGATACCTGCGTTGCCATTGTATAGATCATCACTATGTGGCAGAAGTTGGGCAGATTCAGAATCACCAAGCCAATCAATCCCAATCCATGCAGCGCTCTCTTCCATCTCATAACTATTTTTGAGAATTCTATCAAAAACCATTTGAGCAGTATCTAAAAACAATTTGGTGCGCTCGTTCTCAACTAAATAGGCAGAAGGAACGGATCGATTAATTGAATAACGATCGGCCAGGTCTTCATCAGAGTGGCTCACAGTGGCTGTGCTTAGTCGGATGACTTGACTTTGCCATGCTATTTCATCATTGCATAAGTTTTCAAATCGGTCCGATGCTCGCTTGATTCCACTGATTGAATCAGTAGATGCTAAATATCCCTCGAGATCATTAATTTCGTTACCATCACTTGGGGTTGTAAAGTGGGGTATGTTGAGATTTAACAGGGCTTTTCTCTCTGACTGCTGTAGAGGCCAAATAATATCTTGAGCATTATCCCAATCAGCTAGGCGTGCTAAAAAGTCTGCTTGTACGCTCCAGGTTATGCCATCCCCCATATTGCGATAGTCTTTAAGACGTTGCATCAGCATGCTGTAAAAGCGAGTAGGGCGAATGAGCTTGCGAACGGGCAATTGTTTGAATGAGTCTAAAAAATAGCCTACACCCTGGACATCTTTTACTTTTAACAAAAAGTGGGAGTATTGCTCAAAACCGGTAATAAAGTGCTCGAGATGGTCGCCTAATTTGGCATAGTGCTCTCCAACGTGGGGAATATTGGGAAAATAATCCTCACTTTTTTTCTCCTTAGACCAGCGCATTGCATCCGTATTGATATTGTGCCAAGTTCCCAGAGAAAAGGAGCGTACATCACCATTTAAGCCCCCTATGTCAATAATTTTGTTATTAGTTAGGCGAGTGTATATGGGGAGCATGCCAACAGATAAAACAGAGTTGACTATTTTTTTATTTGCAATATTCAATGCTTTTTGCTCTGGCGCGGGAAGTTCGTTTTCAGGTGCGGTAGCCTGTAAAATCATCTCTAAATCGATAGGCACTGGATAACTTCCACAAGCGATGATGTTTTCATAATGCATATCACCGCTAGCAAAATTATGAAATAAAGCGAGTAATGAGCCAGCCCGTTGAAAAAATAGAGGAAATTCTTCCTCGCTCAAACAATCTTGATGAATGATGAATTCAGTCCATCCGTAACCATTTTTTGCGGAAGTTCTTGCTGCCTTCAGCTTAATCGAGGGATTATTTAGGTTCAGTTTTTCAATCAATGCAGACCACTCTACATCTAGCTTTAAATCTTTTGGCTTATAAACAATTTTGCTGCCTGCTAATGTTTCCAGTATCAGAACCGAAAAGCCGAAATTATGGGGGTCTGATAGATCCCCTTTAATTTCATTTATTTGAGGATTTTTCTCATTCTCAAGATAAAGATGACTGAGCTCTGAAAAGTCATTCATTAGTCGCTGCAGAAATATAGAGGAGGTATTAATCCATTGTCTGGTTACTAGAGCTATCAGACGCAAGAGAACAGGTATATCTATGAAAAGTTGATGAATTCCTGACTTTTGCAATTCTTTAACAAAGGCAGAGTAAAGCGCTGTACTGGGTTCGGATTCCTCTTTAGAAACAGGTGGGACGGTTTCTAAATTGGCCTTTAAATATTTTATATATCGATTAAATAAGGCTGGAGCACTAAGATCGCTCAACTGTTTTGAGAGTTGGAATTCCAGACTATGTAAACCGGATTGCGTGAGGTATGGATTAATATCTCTATCAAGCTTCGCTAACATTTGATTGCTGGCCTCTTTCACTAAAGGCGCAAATAAATGATGGAAAGGAATGCTATTAAAAATATTCGACTCAGAATGTAGGGGAGTCGGGTCAACTGGATTTTGTAAAATTTCATCAATCCATTGGGCATCAACTAGCCACTCTGGAGTTTGTGAAAATTGCGCTTTGACGGTACTAAATTTACTAATGACATTTTCAATGCTTAAGCCATCACGCTTTAAGCGTTTGTTAAACAGGCTCCAGTCGCCGCTGGCTGTGGCACGACACCAAGCCGCTAAGCGCAATGCGGATTTGTCAGAGTCCTGTTTTTGACCCGGCAATATTTGGAAATCATCGGAGAAAATTTCTTCGAAATTGGCCGTTTTAATCTGTAATTCTTGAAGGAATGTATTCATGGAGAAATTTTAATTAGTATTTGGTCAGTTTTTTACGTTAAATTCCCATAAGATAATAACTAGTTCTGAAATTTTTAGTGTAAAGCTTCCAGAAATCATGGTGCCTTTAGATTCAAAAGCGGATGGGGATTACTATGGATCAAGCATTCTTGATAGCAGTTTTATTCTATAGCGGTACTCTAAAGATGTTCTGCCTAAAATTTGTGCTATAAATATTTGTAGTTTTCCTCGATTTCTTATGTCGCAATAGAGTAAATACCATATCATTACAGCAAATTGAATTAGAAGAGGTATACCTAGTTGAAGTCAGTGATTCCATTTTGGAATCTTTGGCAGTTGGATGGACCCAATATTCAAATCCAGGAATAAACAGTTGCGCTGACTCACATTGCAATTGATCTTTTAAAGATTTGATTTTGCCCCTAATTCACTCATCATCCCCAACCTCTCTTAAGTATGTTTTGTTGGTTAAAACAGTCCCGATGCTCCTCATAACATTATCTTGTGGTTTCGGCACTTTTCACTCTTAGGCTTTTATGGGTTTCTTGATAAAGCTATGAATTGCTTGTACGTCTTAAAAAGCCCATACACTCCTCACTATGCTGACTATGCAGATGATTGGTGTTTGGGTCGCTTTTACAGCGCAAGTACTAGTTTATATTTTCAAGCTCATTGAACTGCTAGCCTACTCCAAACCTTCAAACACCTATGCTAGGATTTAGTTGTGGATAGTCCACATAACTTAATGGAGATATAAAAATGCCAGTACAAATGATTGAATTAGAAGAAGTAATGATGGTTGAAGCAACTGATGATGCTTTGGAGGCTGCCGTTGAAGTTTGGCAGGGTACTAATTCAATGCAGGCTTACCAGTGCTTTTAGGTTTTTAATGGGGGCTCAATACTTGAGCCTTTAATTAAATAGACTAGGTATGAATACAACTGCCAAAATAGCACGCATTTCAATAAAAAAGAAAAATAGGCTAACAGGTCAAAGAGTTATTGACACCCGTCAAACTCCTCATTTATGCTAATCCTGTGTTTTGAAAACACCCCTATTTACTAGTCGGCTATCGCTGACGCAAAACGCACTTAATGGAGAATGATATGAACATTGAACTTGATGAAGTTGTTGAACAAGATGTCTCTGATGATGCACTGGAGCTAGCTGCCGGTGAGGTGCTGGGGACTCCACCAACCTTTGTTGGTTTCACTTGCAATCAAAGCTGTTAGCCATTACTGACCGCTAATCTACATCCATTTGAGCGCTAGCCACCTTCGGGTGGCTTTTCTTTTTTCCATCAATGACCTCTATGGGTCGAGAAGTGTCTGATAGTAAGAATTGCTCCCAAAGTCACAAATCGGCCAGCAGCAGTCATTCGTGGGGCGCACCAAAAGAGGAGTCTGCAGGCATACCCAGAGGCAGTTTTTTATTGCTGAAATGAGTGCAATACCTACTCCAAACCTTCAAACACCTATGCTAGGATTTAGTTGTGGATAGTCCACATAACTGAATGGAGATAAAAATATGCCAGTACAAATGATTGAATTAGAAGAAGTAATGATGGTTGAAGCGAGTGATGAGGCTTTGGAAGCTGCCGTAAAAGTTGGGCCGGGCACTGCTGTTACAGGGATCCCTGGTGACTACTACTGCGGTTATTGAACTGCTACCAAGCCATTCCTTAGGATTTGGTGAGAGATAGCTAGGACTTTGCTTATTGAGTATTGCTTAAAGTAATACTTTAGTGCAGGGGGGATGTTCTGTTTGGGGTACTTACAGCTGCTGTAGGTAGTAATCGCTGACAGCTAATCTACATCCACTTGAGTACTAGCCACCTTCGGGTGGCTTTTCTTTTTTCCATCAAAGTCTGCTTTGGGTCGAGAAGCGACTGATAGTAAGAATTGCTCCCAAAGTCACAAATCAGCCAGCAGCAGTCATTCGTGGGGCGTACCAAAAGAGGAGTCTGTAGGTATACCCAGAGGCAGTTTTTTATTGCTGAAATGAGTGCAATACCTACTCCAAACCTTCAAACACCTATGCTAGGATTTAGTTGTGGATAGTCCACATAACTGAATGGAGAAAAAACATGCCAGTACAAATGATTGAATTAGAAGAAGTAATGATGGTTGAAGCAACTGATGATGCTTTGGAGGCTGCGGCTTGGGATATTTAGGGATTACAAGCTGTCAATAACACCAACCCTCATTTTTATATGTATTTTCAAAATGGCTAAAGTAGATTGCTAATTACTGGTATTTCCAGCACCCCGTCATGTAAGGGATGGGTTAAACTCCGTCTTTTAGAATGTTACTTAAAATTTTCCGTTCACCGTAATATAGAAACAAATAGAAAAATATTCATTTGCAAGCGAATGAAAATAATGACAAATTTTTTAATGTAAGGATTGCTATGTCTAACGTTCAATTTTTAGAAGTGCAAATAAGTGAATTTACTGATGATCAGCTTGAGAGAGCGTTGAATACTGCCATTACCGCCAGATTATCTGTGGTGGGTATGGGTTGTGGCGAAGTTGATTAGATTTTGTCTTAAATTTTACGAATCTAGCTAGTTTGTGCATACACACACTTTTTAGTGCTAGTGTCTGCCGCCTAAACTACGGTTTCACTTTTACGATGCTGCGAACAGGTTCGAGCATTTAACGGTCAAAGAATGTATATTTCTTCAGCTTGTACCTTATTACTGACTAAGCTTTTTAAACTACACCCCAGTAATTGGAGGCCAAGTCCACTTGGGCATCGTTAGTTTTAGCCTTTATATACTAACCAGTCAGTTCTCAGAGTGAAATTCTAAGATGTGGTTAAGCAAATAAATGATCCTGAAAACATCATTGGCTTATACCTTCTAGTGATCAACACTGCTTATCAATGAGCACTTATCTCCATTTTGAAGGAAGTTAAAAGCGACCTTACTCTAGTTTTGGACCGTATTACTTTTTGGGAGGGGGTCATAAAGTCTTTGATTGTGAATCCTTTTACATGAAAAACTCTGGAAACTTAATAAGCAATTACGCCTGATTTTTCTAGCTCAGGGGTGAGCTGATATTCCCTCAAAGGATCGGTATTTTCAGGTCGGAGACTAATGATCTGTTATTTGTGGCATATTAATGACATGAGGTTTATGAATCGGCTTTCTAGATGAGAAATTGCTGGTTCTGGGCTCAATTAACCCGCGTAAGAATTACCCATGTATCATAATAAAATCTCAATTTAACAACAATGAAAAATGATTTGGTTCATTATATTTAAAGCGGTAATGATCGGTTTATTGCTGGGTGCATTGCTCATGTTTTTAAGTTTGAGCAATAAAAGAGAATCCAATTTAGGTACATCAGAGCTTCCATTGCTAACTCAGCTCTCTACTTCATCTTTTGCATCAAAATTACTGTTATGGATTCGCTTTTTTTGTAAAGTAATCATTTGCCTAGTCTTTTTCGTTGTTGCCCTATTGCTCTTGAAGTTGATTTTGATATGATCACATCCAAATTTGAGCTTCGTGTGAGGTTGTTTCTACTGGTCATCCCCATGACCTTGCTAGGCTGTGCTCTGCCTGCCCCATCTTTTTCGGATATGTCGCAATCCTATCAAACTGAGATGGAGACATTTCAAAATAATAATATTTTGATTAATATTGTCAGAGCTTCAAAAAATATGCCATTGAGCTTTTTAGATATTCCAAACGTGGTTGGATCTGGAACATTTTCAGCCAGCGTTGGTGCTAGCGCCAATCTTTATGGTTCCGGTACATCAGCAGGAGCATTTTTCTCTCCAGCTACAACAACTGCAATGGGAAGCTACTCTTATTGGAGTCCCACCACCACACTCTCTGTTAACAGTACTTTTAACTTTTCATTGTCATCACTACAAAATGAACAGTTTGTGAGGGGGCTGATTTCCCCTGTTTCTGTAGATACTGTTAACTATATGACCGGGGGGCTGCACGTACCACCAGAGCTTTTATATACTTTACTAATTGACAGAATTGAATACCTTAATTCAGCAGGCGAAAAGGTTGCCCTTGTCAATAACCCATTAAGTAGCAAGAAATCTTTTGCTGAATTTCAAACGCAACTTCGCTCTTTAATTGATGCTGGCTTGAGTACAGAAATTATGCCTTTTGAGGTGCCAACTTCTCCGGTGATTAGTCAAGCAGAATTGATGGAAGGAAAAAACTTCGTAGAGTTAATCAAACTGCGTCAACAGCAAATGATGCTTAAGCAGATTAATGACAAGGGCGCTACTAAATTTCAGCTTGTACAGGTTTTGCCTATGGCCCGTTTTTGTTTTAAGAGTGATTTTGCAGCAAATCCTGCCTATGATAATTTCAGCAAAAGCTTGCAGTGTGCTGATCCATTGAAACCACCCCCAAGCGCGGCCAATAACCAAAAAGACAATGCCGGGACGGTTGGTAATAAAGCACCCCAAATATTTACCATCACACTTCGATCTACGCAAAATGTATTTGCTTATTTAGGCGCAGTTCTAGTGGCAGAAAAAGAGTTAAACAGAGTAGTCATGTTAAAAGCTGCTGTCAAAGGAAAAGGCTCACTCAATGACGTTAAGGAAGAAATACCCTTTTTCGTCACCAGGCCAGACATCAGCAAATCCAAGTCTATAGCAAAGATTGAATACAGCAATGAAATGTATGCAGTTGCCTCTGAAGACAATAGTTACAGCGTTTTAGTGATGAATCTTCTTACTCAATTAATCAATTTGTTAAAAGTGCCTGGTTCAATACCTGTTGCGCCAGCCGTTCTAATTAGATAATTTAAGTTGCTTCGATGCTAGCACGTAGAAAAATAATCGAATTAGAAAGTGGTAATTTAGAGAGAGTGTTGGGTAAATGCATTAATTACCAATATTAATTTTATCGTTCACCTTTTTGTCCACTACCTTATTGACCTTCTGATCTACTGCGGTATTTAGCTTATTGTCCAGTGCTGGATTAATTTTATTATCAGCAGTTGTATTCACTTTTTTATCAACTGGAGTACTCAGTTTCTTACCTACTACATTATTAGTTGGGTAATCTAGGGCCTTGTTAGTGCTCTTATCAACCGCATTATTCACTTTAGCATCCATCACCGTATTTACTTTGCCATCAACCTTAGTATTTACTTTGTTGTCTACTATCTTATCTTTTCTTTCCTGGGCAGATTCGGACGAAGGTGTATTTGGGTAAGATCCTTGCGACGGACTTCCAACAGCCGGCATTGTTGGCATGACGTTTTGAGATTCACTATTCATCGGCAACGGGGTCACTGTTCTAGGTATATCGGCACCATGACTGCCTGCACTCGCAATAATAAAAACTAACGCCAAAACTATAAAAGGCTTCGGTAAAAAAAGTTTTTTTAAGCACATAAATAAGCCTTTTTGGTGACCAAACTGAATTAAATAAGAGTGTAAATTTTTAAGATACTTTAAAAGTAATTCCCGTTACATTCTAGTGTAATAAAAAATTAATCTTCATGAAAAATGCTCGATAGGCTCTTATCTCGCAAAGGTGTGGATGGTACACATTGTCTCCCAGGCTGCCCCACCATCTAAATGAGAACATTGGCGTCAATAAATAGTCTTGACTAGAAATATAGTTATGGTAAAAATGTAGAGGGTGCAAACAAAGTCATTTTTAAGCAGTTCAAGAAGATTTACATGGCTTAAGTTTTTAGAGTCGATGTTAGCTTGCCTAAATTTGAATTACTAGATGCTGGGTTTACCACCCAGCCTTTTAACCGAATGGAGACACAAACATGCCAGTACAAATGATTGAATTAGAAGAAGTGATGATGCTTGAAGTAAGTGATGCTGCTTTGGAGGCTGCAGTGACATTAACGATGCATTCACAGGGTCTATGTGAAGGTCCAGCTTGGACAAATCCTGCCAGCTACTGCCAATGACGGCTCACAGCTCATCTAAATTTGAATTACTGCATGTTGGTTTGACTAACCATTTTATGAGGTAGTTTTTTTATTACCTATAACGGCCGATTTGGATCGTTGTTTCATGAGAAATGATCCTTTTGCTTATGCAGTTTGTAGTGTTTTGCATAGACGGGTTGAATCCAAGTTGTATACAAGACCTTATGGAGGAGAAATCTTTCACAGCCTTGAGGAAGCCCAGATTATCGTTGGGGAATGGGTGGGGTATTACAACCATGCTAGCCCCATAGTG